>Ga0316217_10001407_pt1 | contig 31369 bp, 22 predicted proteins | sample 1anoAmetaG_FD_203633 | JGI IMG/M metagenome (GOLD analysis project Ga0316217, IMG submission 203633) | Freshwater microbial communities from Trout Bog Lake, Wisconsin, USA - 1anoA | ecosystem: Environmental > Aquatic > Freshwater > Lake > Hypolimnion/Profundal zone | place: USA: Wisconsin... | reverse complement strand
GGCACAATGCCGAGATTAATGATCTTGATTCCTGCGGCGTCGCATTTCTTGCGGATGGATTGCAACTGTTCGTCGGTGAGGTCCAAAACCTTGACGGTCTGGTTGCTGGTGACGTTGATGTTGCCAGAAAGACCGATATATTTGAGGCCCAGTTGAGCGGTCTTCGCAATGGCCTCGTCAATGGAGTAAAGGCGAAACGAGTAGGGCGTGATGGCCAGTTGCCAGCCCAGGCGGTCGCACGCGGAGGCCTCCGGTTGTCCCAAGCTGGCGGCGCCGGCTGCCGTGGTTAACAATGCGGCGGCGAATAAAAACAAGCCGGTTTTGAGGGATTGGAATTTTTGTCTTGTCATGGATGATGTATGGGCTAGAGTTTTTCCAATAGAAAAATAAATGTCAAGCTTGCTCAATGATGGAGGGAAGGCGAGGATAAACTGCGGGTGTTCCGCTGTTATCTAAGCTCTGGCGCAAGCCATTCGCATCCGCCCATTTGAATATGCCGTTCATCCCCAACTCAAAGACGGAGCCGGTATACGACGTCATTGTCGTCGGGTCGGGCGCGGCGGGCGGCCAGACCGCTTACGTGCTGGCTGCCGCCGGCGTGAAGGTGCTCATGCTGGAAGCGGGTCGGCGCTACGATCCGGTGTCCGAGACGCCCATGTTCAACACCAACCATCACGCGCCCCTGCGCGGAGCGGCGACGCCGGACAAGCCGTTCGGGTTTTTCGACGCGACGGTTGGCGGCGGTTGGCGGGTGCCGGGCGAGCCTTACATCACCAAACGGTCCGGATCCGATGCCTGGGTGGAGGCCAGCGCGACGGATGTCGGCGCACGGCAAAACTTCATGTGGTGGCGGCCGCGCATGCTGGGCGGGCGCACGAATCATTGGGGGCGGTTTTCTTTTCGGATGGGCGAATACGATTTCAAGCCGCGCCGCCGCGACGGGCTGGGCATGGATTGGCCGTTTGAGTACAAAGACCTCGCGCCGTATTACGACAAAGTGGAGCGGCTGATCGGTGTTTTCGGCAGCAATGAGGGGCTGGAAAACACGCCAAACTCTTCGCCCGGCGTTTTGCTGCCGCCGCCCAAGCCGCGCGCTTACGAATTGCTCGCCAAAAAAGCCGGCGCCACGCTTGGCATTCCCGTCATTCCATCGCACGTCGCGATTTTGAGCCAGGCGCAAGATCACGAGCGCATCCCGAAATGGTTGCATCCCCACTCGCCCGCCGCCCAACGTGCGCTGGCGGACAACATGAAAACCCGGCTCGCGTGCATGTGGGCGACGAATTGCGTGCGGGGCTGTGCGATCAAGGCGAACTATCAATCCACGACGGTTCACCTTCCGCCCGCCCTCGCGACCGGTAATCTCGATATCATCACGGACGCGATGGTCCGCGAGGTGAGCGTGAATGCCGAAGGCCGCGCCACCGGGGTTTTTTATGTGGACAAGAAAACCCGGACTGATCTGCATGTGAAAGCCCGGGCGGTGGTGCTTGCCGCCGGCGGTTGCGAATCCGCCCGCATTTTGTTGAATTCCAAATCCGCGCACTTTGGCAATGGACTGGCCAATTCCAGCGGCAAGGTCGGGCGCTATTTGATGGACACGGTGGGCAGCGGGCTGGGGGGGCAGATTCCCGCGCTCGAAAACGCACCGATTCACAACGAGGACGGCGCGATGACCATGCACATGTACATGCCGTGGGGCAAATACCGGGAGCAGCTTGCCGGCAAATTGGACTTTCCGCGCGGGTATCATATTGAATTTGGCGGCGGGCGCACCATGCCGGATGCCGGCACCTTTTTTGGCCTGGAAGGATTCACCGGCGGCAGTTATGGCCGGAAAATGAAGGCGGATTTGCGCCGTTACTACGGCTCGTTTGTTTATTTTGCCGGCCGCGGCGAGATGATTCCCAACGACGATTGCTATTGCGAACTTGATCCTGACCAGAAGGACACGTGGGGCATTCCGGTGCTGCGGTTCCACTGGAAGTGGTCTGAGCACGAGGAACGCCAAGCCGCACACATGCAAAAAACGATCGCCGAAATCATTGAAGCGATGGGGGGGCGCGTGACCAGCCCACCGCAGCTCGACGGCAAAAGGGCCATTTTTCCAGGGGGGTCAATCATTCATGAAGTGGGCACGACCTGCCTGGGCAGCGACCCGGAGCATTCCGTGCTCAACCCATTTTGCCAGGCGTGGGATGTGAAAAACCTGTTTGTCACCGACGGCGGGCCGTTTGTGTCGAACGCCGATAAGAATCCGACGCTGACGATCATGGCCAACGCGTGGCGCGCGACCGACTATTTGCTTGAAGAAATGCGCAAAGGAAACATCTGATGAACTCATCCCAACGCCTTCCACGCCGTGAAGCCATCAAATGGCTGTTCGCCGCCAGCGCAACGCTGGCGATGCTCGACTGGCGCAGCTTCGGAATGCCGGCCGTCGCCGCCAAGGGCTACGGTTTGGATCCGAACCTGCTGGAAACCTACAACCCGGGCGATCTGTGGCCGCTCACGCTGACGGAGGCCCAGCGCCGCACCGCGACGGCGCTGGGCGACCTGATTATTCCCGCCGACAACAAATCTCCCGCCGCGAGCGAACTGCACGTGGTGGATTTTATTGATGAATGGATCAGCGCCCCCTATCCGGAACAGCAGCAGCATCGCGAAATCATTTTGAACGGGCTAGCCTGGATCGAGAATGAATCGGCGAAACGATTCAAAAAAACATTTGCGGAGCTGGGCGAGCGGGAGCAGCAGGCCATTGCCGACGAGATTTGTTTCGCCCCCAAGGCGGCGCCGGAGTTGCAGACTGCGGCGCGCTTCTTTGCGCTTTTCCGCAATCTGACCACCGGCGGTTTTTACTCCACCCCCGCCGGCTGGAAAGACATCGGCTACGTCGGCAACGTGGCGCTGCAAAAATTCGACGGTCCGCCGCCGGAAGTGTTGAAACACGTTGGGTTGCTTTAATCCGGGGACAACCGCGCCGACGGCAACCGGCCCATCAAAAGTGAAGACCGCGGGTTAGCGACAGTCAGAGCCCCAGATGGGTAAAGACGCAGTAGTACACCCAATGGCCAAAATCGTTGGGATGATTGATGTTATTGCCCAATAAATCTTCCGGCTTTTTTCGCTCCGCCAGCATTTGCCAGTTGTCGAAAACATCCGCGTAGGCACAGTTCATTTCCCCGGCGGCTTCCGCCGTGGCCGCCGCATAATCCGCCATGTGATGGCTGCCAAATTTCCATCGTGGATTGGGCGGAAAAGCTGAATACAAAATGACTTCCGCGCCGGTTTGTCCGCAGATGATCCGGGTCATTTTCTTCAAGTTCTCTTTAAATTCCGCCACGGGCACGCCTTTGACGTTGTGATCGTTCATTCCGAAGCCGATCAAGACCAAATCGGGCTTTTCGGCAATGACTTTGGCCTGGAGTCGTTGCAGTCCCTGGCGCGTGGTGTCGCCGCTGGTCGCGCCATTGACGGTTGAAATGGTGGCGTTGGGATATTTCCGGCGCAGATCGTTCGCCCAACGCTCCCAGAAAATCAGGTTGGTCCGCGTCGCATTGTGTCCGGCCGTAATGCTGTCGCCAAAGGCCACCATTTTCACCGCCTGACCGTGCCGCAGTTTAAACCGGGTGGCTCGCAACCGGTTCAGTTGCGAGGCCTGAACCGGCCAATCGGAGGTCCCGGCAAAAGCGTAATCCACGAACACGAAAAACGGCTCGTTGCCGAAGCCCCGAAACTGGGTGTGGTCGAAGTTCTCGACGCCAAATAAAAGGTTCGTCCGAAAATCTGGAATTCGTGAATCCGGGGTGCGGCGCAAAGTGCCGTCCTGGCAGTCCAAAACAAAATCTTTGCCGTTGATATATTCGACGGTGTTGGTTTCTGGCAAATAAGTGCTGCGTACCCGGAAAGGTTGATGGCACTGGGGAACATGCGCCAGATAAGCCGGGGCTTGTCCGGCGAGCACGACCGATTCACCGGTTTGGTGGCAGGTTTGTTGACGGCTTATAACAGCGCACCCAGTGAGGAGGTAGCCGGCAACCAGCATGCCCAAAGCCGGGAGCAAATCGCGAAGCAAGGGTCCGAATTTCATCTGTCAAATGGACGTTGTGGCAAAATCAGGGTTACAGGGAAATTCATTTTGACTCCTGTTTTGCTGGCGAAGAGAAGCAATAATCACCGGACTCGACCTCAAATTCAGCGGCACTTGGGGTTTGAGAAAAAGCGGTCACTCCCTTTGCCTTCATTGCAGGATGGCCGCTTTCGCGCACTTCCTGCACCCTCGCCTCCGGCACGCAAACGGTCGCCGTGGTGTTTGCCGGCACGACGACGTGCCAACGAAATTGCCCGTGCTTGAGGGTCCAGTCGCTCACAATCTGGCCATGAATCGAGTCGTACGCACCGCGCGCAAACGCGAGGCCGCCGACCGGGTGCGGGCGGAGGATGAAATGTTTGAAGCCGGGATTGGCCGGGTCGGGGTTGATGCCCGCCAGGGCCTTGTAAAACCACGCGCTGATGTCGCCGTACATGATGTGATTGCGCGATGATTTGCCATCCCAGCGCTCCCACAAGGTCGTCGCCCCTTGCTCCATCCACCAGCCCCAGCCCGGCAAATCTTTTTGCGCGGCCATCTGATAGGCCACGTCCGCGCGGCCGTGGTCGGTCAGGGTGTTCAAAATGTATTTTGCGCCGAGAATGCCGGTGTCAATGTGATTGGTTTTTTGCCGCACATTCTGGACGAGGTTTTGCAATACGCGGCTTTCATCCGCGGGTTCCGCCAAGCCTTGATAGAGCGCGCAGCTCAGCGAAGTCTGGCTGCCGTTGCCGTAACTGCCGCGGTCAGCGTGGAAAAAGGTCCGGTTGAAGGAGTCTTTTATTTGGGCCGCGCGCCGGGTGTATTCACTGGCCTCGGCGGTGTCTCCCAGGAGTTTCGCCGCCAGCGCCACGATCTGGGCATCGCGGTAATAATAGGCGGTGTCGGTGATGTCCGCCGGCGTCTTGGTGTTAAACGGCGCCCAGTCATTGAGGCCGATGCTGACGATATTATTCGTGGCGCGCGTCGCGAGGTAATCCACATAGCGCTTCATGCCAGCGTAATGGTCGCACAGCGGCTTGGGGTCGCCATAATATTCGTAAAGATAAAACGGCATCAACTCGAACGCGCTGTCCCAGGCCGGGCCGTTGCCCCAGGCATAGCCCCAACCGCTGGTGGGCACGATGCCGGGCAAGCGCCCGTCCGGCTGCTGTTCGTCGCCGAGATCGTTGACCCATTTGGTGTACACGGCGGCGGACAGGAAATTGTAGATGCCTTGCTCGGCGGCCAGATGCGCGTCGGCCGTCCAGCCGTTCTTTTCGCGATGCGGACAGTCCGTCGGGATGCCTTGGAGGTTGCTTAAGTAGGACCAAAGGCCGGCGGTCCAAATCTGGTTCAGCAGGGGATTGGCGCAGGCAAATGTGCCCGCGGGCGGAACCGCCGAGTGCGTGAACACGCCGCGCAGCGAATCGAGGGCCGGATGGCCGGGAAAACCGGTCACTTCGACAAATTGAAAGCCGTGGTAGGTGAAACGCGGATGCCAGGTCTCCGTGCCGCCGCCTTTCAAGGTGTAGCAGTCGGTCTGAAATTGCTGATTGGTGCCCATCCGTTTCACGTGCTCCATGATGTTATCGGTGTCGAGCGTGCCGTCTTTGAAAAGCCGTTCGCCGTGGCGCATGGCTACCAGTGTTCCGGCTGCGCCTTTCACTTTCAATTCCGTGTAGCCGGAAAAATTCCGGCCCAGATCAAAAATAAACATGCCGGGCCTGGGCTCAGTCAACTTGACGGGCTTGATGATTTGCGCCGCTTTGATCGGCGGCATCATTTGCGCGACCAGTTTGCCGCCGGGGGCGTCCACCAGGAGTGCGGGCGGCCAGCGCGAGTCATCGAAGGCCGGTTGATCCCAGCCGGGCATTTCCAGGCGCGCGTCATAATTCTCGCCGCCGTAAATGCTGTCGAAAACGATCGGGCCGGTGGTGGCTTTCCACGTCCCATCGCTGCCGATGACCTGCGTGCGGCCATCGGCGTATTCGATGAACAGCGACAGCAAGAGGCGCGGCGCGGCGCGCCACGGCGCCCGGTCAAAATTCCAGACGGCTTTGGTTTGCACGTTGAACCAGCCGTTGCCCAGAATCACGCCGATCGCGTTCGCGCCGCGCTGCAGGAACCTCGTCACGTCGTGCGTGGCATACAACGCGCGCTGGTCGTAACGCGTGTAGCCGGCATCGCGCAACTGGTCGCCGACGATTTGGCCGTTGAGGTGCAATTCGTAGTAGCCGAGGCCGCAGACGGAAACCGTCGCGCGTTTGACCGCGGCGTCGAGCTTGATTTCGCGCCGGAAAAACGGCGCTGGCTGCGCCTCGGCATTCGTGGTGAGTCCAATCCAGCGGGCCTGCCAGTCTGCCGCCGCCAGCAAACCCATTTGCCAAAATGCCGGCCGGCTCCACGCGGAAACTTTCCCCTGGTTGTCCCAACTGCGGACCTTCCAGAAACAGGTTTGCCGCGACGACAGGGGGTGGCCGGTGTAAGTGATGAACGTGGTCTGGTCGGAAATCACTTTGCCGCTGTCCCACAAATCGCCGTGATCGTGTTTCAGTTCATCGGCGCTCGTCGCCGCCAGAATTTGCCAGGCGGTTTGCTTTTGGCCGCGTTCCGGCGATTCCAGAATCCAGCTCAGCCGCGGCTGCGCCGTGTCCAGGCCCAGCGGATCGTCCAAATACTCGCAGCGGAGCTGGCTCACGCGAACGCCGGCGAAAGCGGGGCCGGCCAACCACAGGGACAGCAGCACCAACCGTCCGGCCACGGAGGCCGGGTTCCTTCCCGCAGTCCTGTTGCCACCCGTCCAGAAACCGCAATTTGTGCTGAAGAATCCGGAAACGAAATTCGGTGAAAACATAAATCAGTCAGGGTTTGGCCGTCTCAAAAAAGTATTCTCCGGCAGGAACCGTGAGCACGCCGGCCTTGGCGAGGCGGGTGTTAAGCTGGATTTCAGGCCAGTGGGAGATTTCCCGTCCGCTTTCAAGAATCGCCGCGCCGGCTTTGGCCGGCAGAACCACCGTGGCCGTGGCGCCGACGGGAATCCGCGCGTGCAAATAAAATTTGTTCCCGGACGTGCGCCATTCGGAAAGGATTTTGCCGCGCACGGAATCGTAGCCGGCCTTGGCCCATTTTAAATCGCCGACCGGCTGCGGCGCGAGAATGATCCGGTCGAAGCCCACCGCCTCCGGCGCGGGCTTGATGCCGGCGAGCGCTTTGTAGAACCATTCGCTCACCGAGCCGAACATCGGATGATCGTGCGAATAAATGTTGTCGCTGAAGGCCCAATGCTCCCACAGCGTCGTCGCGCCGTTTTCCAGCATGAAGCCCCAGCCGGGAAAGCTGCGCTGGTTTACCACCGCGTAGGCGACATCCGCGCGGCCGAGGTCGGTGAGCGCGTTCAGCATGTATTTGGTGCCAAAGATTCCCGTGGTCAAATGGTCTTGGTGCGTCTCCGTGACGTCGCGAACCAGGGACGCCAGCGCGCGGTCTTTTTCCTCTGGCGGCACCAGCCCAAAATAGAGCGCCAGCGCTTGGCAGGCCTGGCTGCCGGAATCGTAAACGCCGGTGCCGCGGCGCAGAAATTCCCGGTTGAAGGCGGTTTGGATCTGCTCGGCGAGCGCTTCCGCGGCGGCCGCGTCTTGGTCATGGCCCGTGGCGTGGGCGATCTGCGCAAAGAGTTTCACGTTCTGATAATAGGCGCCCGTGCCGGTGAGCGCGCGCGGCTTGGGCGCGAGGCTTTCGTGATCGCTAATGCCGTTGTCGAGCCGGTTGTCGGTGGCTTTGGCGTGCAACAATTCGATCCAGCGTTTGATGGCATCATAGTTTTCAGTCATTGTCTTGCGGTCGCCGTAATATTGAAACAACTGCCATGCGAGCAGGGGCTCGGCCACGCCCCAATCCACGGGGCCGGCGCCCTGGCCGAGATCGGCGGCGTTGGCGGGGTCGCCGAGGTTTTGGTCGGCGAGGCCGACGAACGGCGCCGTCTCGGTGAACCCGCCGTTGGCGCGCTGGTCGTCCACAAAATCCTGCGCCACCTTCGCGTAAAACCGCGCCATGTCGAAATTCAGCATGCCCATTTCGCTGGTCACCGCCAGATCGCCGCCGTAGCCGAACTTCTCGCGCGCCGGGCAATCCGATTGCACGCTGAACAAATTGGCGAGCTCGGTCCAGATCACCGCATGTTGGATCCGATTGATCAAATCATTCGAGCACTCGAAGCTGCCGGCCGGCGCCACGTCCGCGTTGAGCGCCAGGCCTTCGAGCGCCGCCAGCGTCGGCCGGCCGGGAAAACCGGTGACTTCCACATAGCGAAACCCGTGAAAGGTGAATCGCGGCGTGTAGGTTTCCGGGCCTCCGCCTTTTAATGTGTATTCGTCGAGTTGAAACGCCGTCCGGGGGCGGCCGATCCCGTCGTAAACATAGTCTTTGCCCCCGGCTTTGATTTGTCCGGCGACCGCCGTCAGGCCATTCAATCGGCCGTCGGGATCCAGCAATTCACCGGAGCGCAAGCGCACGCAAGTGCCGCGCGGCCCTTCCACGTGCAGCCGCGACCAGCCGGCGAAATTCTGGCCGAAATCAAAAATGAAAACACCCGGCCCGGACTCCGTCAATTTGACCGGTTTCAAAATGCGCGTGACCCGAATGGGCGGCGCGTCCTGGGCTTTTAAAAGACCGAGTCGGGGCTCGCGCGCCAGTTCGACTGGCTTCCATTGTGAATCGTCAAAGCCCGCGCGATCCCAGCCCGGCTGTTCCCGCCGCGCGTCGTAAAATTCACCCAGATAAACGCTGTTCCGCATCACCGGGCCGTTGGTTGCCCGCCAGGTTTCGTCGGTGCAGAGGGTTTGCGTCGAGCCGTCCGTGAATTCGATCACCAGTTGCAGAATCGCTCGCGGTTCGCCCGTGAGGAGCGCGTCGCCGGGTTTGAGATGGCCCCACATGGCCAGTGGCAACGGATTGAACCAGCCGTTGCCCAGCATCAGGCCCACCGCATTGTTGCCGCGCCGGAGCTGGGCGGTGACGTCGTAGGTGGAATATAAAACGCGCTTGGCGTAACTCGTCCAGCCGGGATTCAGGACGTCGTTGCCAATGCGCTCGCCATTGAGCCGGAGCTCAAAATATCCCAGGCCGCTGACATAAGCCCGGGCGCGTTTGACCGGCTTGGCGAGTTGAAAGGACTTGCGCAACAGCGGCGCCGGGTGGTCGTCAAAGGCGTCCGCTTCTGCCCCCCTCACGTGGTTCGGACTCTGAATCCATTGGGCCTGCCATGCCGCAGGCGTCAGCAGCGCGGTTTCGAACCAGGCGGGGCGGCTGAAGCCCGAGGTCTTCCCATCGCGATCCCAGATCCGCACCTTCCAGTACACCGTTTGCCCCGAGCGCAGCGGTTTTCCATTATAGACAATGCCCACGCTGTCGCCGGAAATCACCTTTCCGCTGTCCCATAGATCATGCTCGCCGCCATCGAGTTCGGGCCCGCTGGAGGCCGCCAGAATTTCATAGGCGGTCTGCCTCTCCCCGCGCCGCGGCGATTGAATCACCCAACTGAACCGGGGCTGCGGCGTTTCTATCCCCAGCGGGTTGCCGCGGTATTCACATTTTGGTTCCGTCACCTGGATGCCGGTGCCGAAACTGCCGAACGCCGGCAGAAAGGCCGTGAAAGCCGCCGTCAGCAGGGGGCAAAGTCGAAGTCGGCTGCTGGAATGAATCATCGTATCAAACATAATTAAACGCCAAGTTCAGAAATGACGATGAAAGTGTGGCGGGCGATAAAAGGGTGAATCCGGCAGTACACAGCTCGATGATGGCGCGGGCGTGGCGGATTGTCGAGTCGCGGCGCGATTCTGGTCGGGTGGAATTCAAAGCAGGAAAGCTCAATTGGCCATACAATGGCGAAAAGCCATTGGTATCGCATTTATTGTGGTGCATGGAGAAAGCTAGGGGCGTGGGGTGCGGCAGACGGCAATCAGTGGCGTGGCAGCGGGTCATGGAGCTGGCGTAATCTGGCAAACAACGATCTGACGTGTCGCTATACAAGATTTGTATTGGTCTCGAAATAACTGTTTTAAAATGTCAATAAACGTTTATAAACATTAACAAAAAATGCATTTTAAATAAATTTGGTATTTGGAATAGTCAGTAAACAACAATTGACATGGTCGTGAAAATGGTGTAAAAATATTCGTGTTCAGATCGCAATGCCCGGTGGCGGCACCTGGCTGAGCGAAGACCGTTTGGTTTGCCCGCCGCAGCCTGGTTGGGACGCGGATTGGGGGCCAAATTCGTGTTACAATGGCGTTACTTTATTCGAATTCGAAATTATTTTGTTGACAATTGAATTCATTGTGGCAAACTGATCACAATTTCACAACAATAAAGCAATTGTGCTAGATTGTTTGTTGTGTCGGACCGAGTTGAGTGCGGTTTTAATCCATGTGCATATGTGTTATTCTAAAAACAAAAATACAAAAAAAAGCCAGTGGATCGCGGGTCGCAAACAAGGGTTTACCTTGATTGAGCTGCTCGTGGTCATTGCCATCATCGCGATTCTGGCGGCCTTGTTGTTGCCGGCTTTGGCCAAGGCCAAAATCAAAGCCCAGGGAACCTACTGCATGAACAATGAAAAGCAGTTGACCCTCGCTTGGATCATGTACGCGGATGAAAATAATTCGGTGCTGGTGCCCAACATTGGCGGCGCGCAGGCGGCCGTGCTGCCGAACGGCGCTCCTGGTTATGTGACCAATGGCACATGGTGTTACGGGAATGTTTCAAGCTCGGCCGCGCTGCCGGACGAGACCAACACGGTGTATCTGATGACTTCCTTGTTGGGGGCTTTTACCAAATCCCCGGCGATTTACAAATGCCCGGGCGACCCGGGCAATCTGAATGGGGCGCCGCGCGCCCGGAGTGTTTCCATGAACAATTACATGAATGGCTATGGCGGCGGGACCATCGGGTTGAACCCCGGGTACAAAATCTTCAGAAAAAGCACCGATCTGGTCAAGTCCACCCAGTGGTTTGTCTTTCTCGATGAAAAACCGGCCAGCATCAATGATGATTATTTTGAGGTGCAGATGGCGCAGACCAGCCCGACTTCCGACTTTGTCAACGACGATCCCTCCCAGGTTCACAATGGATCCTGCGGTTTCGGCTTTGGCGACGGCCATGCGGAAATCCACAAATGGCTTTCGGCCCAGTTTCAAGGCGTGCCTGATTTTAGCGGTACATTTAACATGGGCACCAGCACCTACAACGATGAACTGTGGCTAAACCAACACACCACCACCACCGACTAAAATCCCACCCTTTGCAGCATTAACCATCAAAACCAACCGTCAAAAAACTAACATAAAACAACGCTCCCATACCACTCCGAACCTTATTATGAAAAGAACCCTCCTCCTAGCCATGGTGGTCATCGGCCTGCCGGCCTTTGCCCTGCCAACTTACGAACCGTTCACGGAATACGCGCCGCTGATCGCAACCAGCGGCTCGAACAGTGTCAACCTGGCCTTAAGCGGCTACACGCTTACCAACGGACCCATTATTGAACAATGGGGCGGTGGAAACTCGGGTTTCGGCCTTTTCTTCGCCGGCACGGCGCCCGCCTCGATCAAGGGAAACGACGTGATTGTCACCAATAATGCCAGCAGCGTATTTACCAGCGCTGCCTTGGCCAATCTTTTGCCCAGCGGATTTCCTGGAACCGGTGGAAACCTCGATATTACCGCATTTATTCAATCCAATGCCACCAACGCAGCCTATACCGTCGGTGCTGCTTACGTAGGTAACAGTGCGGTGCTAAAACTGTCTCAGGACGTCGTGCGTCCAACCAGCGGGGTAAAGACAATTTATGTCTCTTACCTTTTGAATGATGTTGCGGCGGGCGGAACCGGATCGGGCAACGACGGTCGCTATTGCTGCTTCCTTTCGGCGACAAATCTGTACGAAGGAACGGGGTCCGGCGGGGCGTGGCTCACTTGGAGCACCATGTTCAATACGTTTAACACCTCGACTGCCCCCAAATACTATTCCCATTCCTACAAAGTAAATGACCCGGCCATTACCGGCGGATTTGATACGTTGCCCTGCGACAGCTCGGTCGCCAACGGCAATGTGTCCGGGAACGCGGGTGTCGGCGGGATTTTCAATCAGCCCACTTTTATTGTCGGCGCCATTGTCATGAACGCGGTCGGCAGCGATACCAATATTGAATGGGCCAACCCGCCAACCAACACTTTTGGCGGAGCCAATCCTCCTTCAGGTTATAATAATGCCTTTAAGTGCACGACGGTCATGCCCGACATCGGCGGGTTCTGTCTGATTGACCGTGTGGGCAGCGGTGGCTCGGGCGGCATCGGTCCTACATATATTGGCAATTTGCTCATCGGCACGACATGGTCTTATGTGACGGGTGGGCCAGAATTTACCAATCAACCTGTCAGCCAAACGGTTGCCGGCTTGGGAGGCAGCGTGACGTTTACAGGCAATGCGGTGGCGGCTGGTCAGTCGGTAAACTATCAGTGGGTGCATATCAACGGCACCTCCACCAACGTCCTTACGGATGGTGTGGGCACCGCCGGTGGCGCCGCCACGGTCACGGGCTCGGGCAGCAACAGTCTGACGCTGTCCGGGGTCAGCGCCAAGGATATTGTGGGGGTCTATCAGTTGGTGGCCACGGCCAGCGGAACCACCTTCAGCCTCAACTCCGCGAGCGCGACCTTGATTTTGGACCCGCCGATTACTTCGAGCCCCGCGAACGTCACCGCAAATTATCATACCGCGGCGACCTTTACTGCCAAAGCCACGACGGTGGAACCTTCTTTGTCCTATCAATGGTACTTTGGTTCCACCGCCCTGGTCAACGGGCTGCAGGCAGACGGGAGCACGGTTTACGGCGCCTCCGGCACCGTTAACGCCAACTCGCTGACCACCACGTTGACGGTTTCCAATGTGAGTTATCTGGACGCCGGCACTTACTATGTGGTTGTCACTAATAACGTTTCCAATGCCAACCTTTCGTCCTCGGCCATGCTTACGGTGAATGATCCGATTCTGGTCAAACAGCCGAATCAAATTCCGGTGGTTATTCCAATCGGCGGTTCCGGGACGGTTTCCGTCACTGCCAGTGGCTCCCCCAGCCTCACTTACCAATGGTACGGAGTCGCGAGTGGTCAATTAAGCAATGGCGGGGATTTGTCCGGCACGACGACGGCAACTCTGACTATTAACAATGCGCAGGCCGCCGATGCGGACACTTATTATTGCGTTGTCAGCGGCAGCGCGAGCGGGCAGACGGTTACGAGTGTCTCGGAGCCGGTGTATGTTGAGAGCGCGGCCGTCGGTCCCTTCAACCAGAATGAATTCCCTCCCACCGGCGCGCCGACCGCGCCCGTGGAATACGTGGTTTGGGACCCAAACATGTATGGCTCCATGTTTAGCGCATTTTCTCCGGGACCGGCTTGGAACAATGTGCTGTCCATCGTCGCCAGCAACAGCGCCGCCCAGACGTGGACGGGCATTTCGGTTGGCGGCGGCTACGGCTATGAAATGACGGGGACATATTTGGCCATGATTGATCCATATTGGATGAATTATACGAATGTGCCGGTCATTGATATTTTGATGAACGTGTATGGCAACGCCGGCATGTATGCCGCCAATGGAAGCGCGCTGGCAACCACGCTACGGGAAGGGCAGACCGCCAGTCCGCCCTTGGGCTGCGATTATGTGCATCAAGGCACGTTTCCTGCCGGCGGTAACAACGGCCAATGGAACTGGGTGTTGCTCAGCTTCACCAACCCGCCGGATGGCGATGGCTATCGCTATGTGGGCGATCCAACCATTACGAGCAGTGGTGGCCAGTATGGCGGGGCAAACGGGGCCACCCTCGATTTGTACGCCGGCAGTGGCGGATTCGGCGCGGCGCCATTCATTGTTCGCGCCATTGCGGTCGGGCCGCACGGTGCTTTTGGCAGCACCAACGAGGTCAATCAATTTGCCCCGCCGCCTCCATGCACCCCGGAACCAAGCAACAATCTGGCTTGGATTGATTTTAATCTGGGCACCTCCAATAATCTGAGCGTCATGAACAACTCCTCACTTGGAGAAACTTATACCGTCGTCAGCGGCGTGGGCCCGGCGAACGACCGCCGCACAGCAATTCTGCCCAGCACCAGCTTGATGGAAATGCCGATTCTCAACAACTATCTGGGTTATCCCTGCAATGAGGATCTCACCATGCAGGTGTGCTTTGAAGTGTACGATGATCCGGCGCTGGCGGGAAATAGCTTTGGCCCGACAACGTTTGCCTCGGATGATCAAGGGGATCAGAACAATTACACCGGTCCCTTTTATACCTTCACTGGCAGCGGCCAGTGGATCAAAGTGTGTTTCTTTGTGGGACCCGTGAATCTGGACGGGGTCAACACCGCGCCGCTGACGGGGGGACCGGTAATCCAGTTTAATGCGTATCCCTATATTGACCGGGTGGAAGTCGGCCTGATTCGGACGGGCACCAATGCCCTCGCGGGCCAGATTCCCGATCCGAACTATCACCTCAACCCGTTCATTTGCGACACCAATTATGGGTTTTTTGCCGAATGGAACCCGACCGCGGGTTTCACGAACAATGTGGTTCCGGTGTATGGCACGGGCTTGGCCGGTCCGGCCGGGAATCAAATGATCTGCGAGGTGCCACAGCCCGCAAGTGGCGGCTATTATTATGAGGACTGGAATCTGGCCAACAGCGTGTTCGGTCCCAGCTACCAAGACAACGCGGATGTGATCATCAATGTGACCTATTATGACGATCCGGCCATCGCGGGTAGTGGTTTGTTCGCCAATTACTATTCCACTATGGTGGATGGCAACGTGGGCGGCATTTCTCCCTCCGCGCCGTATGACCAGGTGATCTACTTTCAGGGCAGCGGCCAGTGGCGAACGGCCCAGTTTGAGCTGCCCAACGTAAATTTCACCCAAACTACTACTTCGCAACACGTATGCAAGTTCGCCTCCAGCGCTCCGGTTTACATCTCCGGCGTGCAGTTTAACGTGCTGCGTCCCTGCGGCAATTATGAGGGGCTGGATTACCTCCAAACGGTTGGAACGAGTATTAGCCACAACGCCGCGATCAACATCAACTGGCGCGGCCAAGCTGCCGTGGTGGGAGCGCCCACCGTGAACGGGCCTTATACTCCGTTGGTCTCGGTTACCAACATCCTCACAAATTCGTACTCCCCGCCCATCACCAACGGCGCCGAGTTCTTCCGGTTGGCACTCCCGGCCTATCCGGCTGGGTCGCCCGGCGATGCGCCGCCCAAATCAGTGCCGTGAGCTGAGATGGATTGACCAGGGCGGCTTCTGGCAGCAATGCGAGAAGCCGCCTTATTTTTACGGAGTGACAATGAATCATGCCGTGAGTTGGTCTTTTTCAAGATTACCCGGCCAGCCGGGAAGGGCCGGGCATTGTGGTTGACATGACGCACGTCCATTTCGTTTCGTATTCGTCCAAACCAAAGCGAACATGCAAAACAAGGGAGAACGCATCATTGAAGAACCCATCGAACTTGGCGCTGGAAAGTTCGGCCGCCTCCTCGCCGCCGGCAATTGGATCGTGGACCATGTGAAGTTGATTGACCGCTGGCCGGAACAAGAAACGCTGGCCAGCATCACCGCCCAATCCGACGGCAACGGCGGCGGTCCTTACAATGTCACCAAAAATCTCGCCCAACTCGGCTGTGGCTTCCCGCTGGCGGGCCTGGGCCTGATTGGCCGGGATGCGGACGGCGAGGGGATTGATCGCGATTGTGACGCCCACGGCATTGACCGCCGCGCGCTGCGGAAGATCGGCGGCGCGCCCACATCCTACACCAACGTGATGACCGTGGCCGGAACGGGCCGCCGAACGTTCTTCCACTGCCATGGCGCCAACGCACGACTCGATTCGGAACATTTTGACTTTTCGGGGAGGCCGGCGGGCCTCTTCTATCTCGGTTATCTGGGCCTGCTGGAACGGTTGGACGCGCTGGGGACCGACGGCCGCACGGCCGCTTCGCACATTCTCGAACAGGCCAGCGCGCTGGGGTGGTTGACGGCGGCGGACCTGGTCAGCACCGGGACGCCGGAATTCCCCGCCATCGTGAATCCGAGTCTGCCCCATCTGGATTTTCTCTTCCTGAACGAATACGAACTGGCGCGGCTCGTGGGAGGGCAAGCCGGCGCCAGTCCCGCCGCGCTGCAAATGCAGGCCCGTGAAGTGCTGCAACGCGGCGTGCGGCAAGCGGTGATTGTGCATTTGCCCGAAGGTGCGATGTGTGTCCCGCGCCAAGAGCCGGCCGTCATGCAAGCCTCGGTTTGCGTGCCGCCGGAGATGATTGTGGGGACCGCCGGCGCCGGAGATGCGCTGGCCGCCGGATTCCTGCTGGGCCTGCACCGGCACTGGCAGTATCAGCAGTGTTTGCAACTCGGAGTTTGTTGCGCGGCCGCGTCGCTGCGGGATGCGACCTGTTCGGCGGCCGTCGAGCCTTGGCAGGACTGTCTGGCCCTGGGCCATAAATGGGGATTTAACCGGAAATTTTCATTAAAATGAACAATGTACTGAGATCCCAATTCAAACTTTTTGCCCGGCCAAACCGCCTTTGCCGAAGTGCCGCGGGCCTGCTGCTGATCGCAACCATTTCCGCGTGGGCGTCCGGACCGGATTTTCAATCCCGATTTTATGCCGCCGGGTTGTCGCGGAGTTATCCCGCCTTCAGCTTCTTTGCGGTGGATTCACTGGGGCAGGGGAGGTTGGAGCAAAATCCCGTTCTGGCCGGAACCAATCTCCTGCCTGGGCTCGAGCTGAAAGCGGGTTTGGTCTATGCGCTCCAAGGCCGGTCGCTCTGGAAAATCAAATTTGCCGAACATGCGATCAAGTTGCGTTCGGATTACACCGGTGGTGACGGCGCGCCGCCATTCCTGCTCGCTTTCAACCAGCGGACCAATCACGCCACCTTGCTGGGCCTGATGAAACCGGACGAACTGCAGATGCGACTTCCTTGCGTGCTGCATCTGCCGGACATGGGCACGGTGCGCATCACCGGCGAGGGGGCGCTGGGTTATGACGCCCGGCGCGCGCTCAAACCTCCGTTCGTGCGCATCACGTTTCCGCCCGCCACCGCCCAACACCGGCACGTGGAATACTCGCTCGACGTCACGACTATTTATCCGAAGCTGCCGGGCTTGGCGGGAAATCCGCGCTACGACGGATTCCGGCGCGACTGGCTGAACATCTTTCAAGTGAACCCGCGCCTGCAAATGCTGGCGAACAACGCATCGAGCGATGCGTGCGCGTTCACGCTGTTTGAATACTCGGACCTCGCCGCCAGAACGCCCCGGCTGGCGCGCGGGCTGACGTGCAACGACCTGGTGCGCATGACGCTGGATCGTTACCTGGGCGGCGCGAAAGGCTACGGGCAGGTCGGCTACGGTTCCGTGCCGACGACCGCGGACATTGACGGCTGGAAGACGCCGTGGACGTCCCTGGACACCTTGCCCTCGCTCCTGATCGCGGCGTGCAACTATGTGGACAGTGCCGGGGATGTGCGGTGGGCGCGGGCGCATTTTGATGCCCTTTGCGGGTGGGCGCACGCGATGATGGCGGCGGACACGGATGGGGACGGCTTGATAAAATATCCGGCGACGGGCAATTACGGCGACCGGCCGCAAGCCGACCGGCGCCCCGCGAATTGGTGGGACACCATTAATTTCGGCCACGAGGACGCGTTTGCCAACGCGCTCGCCTACCGCGCCTGCCGCGAGTTTGCGGCGCTGGCGCAAAAGCTCGAACGAAAGGACGAAGCGCGCTGGTTCCAGGCCAAAGCCGACCAGCTGCGGGCCGCGTACGCGCCGACCTTTCTGGATCCCGCCACCGGGGTGCTCGCCGGTTGGAAGAGCGCGGATGGCCGGCTGCACGACTATTGGTTTACGTTTGTCCAAGGCGCGGCCATCACCTGCGGTTTGTTGGATGACCAAACGGCCAACTCGGTCATGGACCATCTGCTCGCAAAGATGGAATCGGTCGGGTTCACTAATTTTGCGCTGGGTTTGCCGGGCAATCTCGTGCCCGTCAAAAAGGGCGACTACATTTATCACGACACGCCGCCGCAAGTCCATGGCGTGCCGCGATTGGAAGACGGCTCGGACGGGTTTCAGTTCTACGAAAACGGCGGCGCCACCGCGTGCTGGTCCTACTTCACCATCCATGCTCTCTATCAACTGGGCCGGCGTGAGGAGGCGCGGCGGATTTTCTATCCGATGCTGGAGGGTTTTACGCGCGGCGAGTTTCAGGGCTTCGACGCCAGCGGCCGGTCGCGCGACTGGCGCGACTGGCGCGGCGGCGGCCACGGCTACGAGGGCTTGCTCGTGGATAATTATTACACTTTGCTCGCCGGCTTTGACGATTTGCAACCATCGTCTTGGATGGACGAAATCCTTTTCCGCATTACAATCCATCCGCAATGATCCGCTCGCTCGACCGAAAGCTTGCCGCCATTCGCGCGAATCCCCATTCGACGCGGGAGTTCATTCTCGCCGATGCGAAGGACGCGGACATGGCCTTTGGGGTGCGCGCGACCGGACCGCGTTCGTATTTGTCACGCCAGGGCGCGCGGCCCGCGCAGTTTTCGCCGGAAGTGTGGACGCGCGCGGAATTCGGCTGCCGCAATCTGCCGGAATTTCTTGATATCATCCGCGAAGTGGTGCAACAGGGCGTGGTGGACATCATGCTCATGTCCGCCTCGGTCAGCGAGCAACTGGCCATCCGGGAGGGGCTGTTCCAGCAGTCCGCGGTCACGCCGGCCGCGCGCGCGAATGACACCACGGACATCTGGGCCGTGCGGCATGGCAGCTACACGCGCGAGCCGGCGCAGCCCTTTCGCTCCGCGAGCATTGACCAGATCCAGTGCGGCCAAATCGAGTGCGATCGCACGGCCGGGGATTTTCCCGGCGCGAATCTCGGGCTTTACTCCCTCACTTTTCAGAACCGGCTCGCGGACGACCGCGAAACGCTGCTGTGGTACCAAGCGTTTCGCGAGGAGGCGGAGCGGAAAAAATTCCGGCATTTTCTGGAAGTATTCGACCCGAATGTTCCCGGCGCCATCCCGCCGGCGCAGCTGGGCGAATTCATCAATGACAGTATTCTCCGCACCCTGGCGGGCGTGCCGGATTCGGGGCGGCCGGTTTTTTTGAAAATTGTTTATCACGGTCCCAAGGCGATGGAAGAACTCGTGCAGTATGACCCCCGTCTGGTCGTGGGCATCCTGGGCGGCAGCGCGGGAACCACCTACGACGCCTTCAAGCTGGTTCACGAGGCGCAGAAATATGGCGCGCGCGTGGCCTTGTATGGCCGGAAAATCAACCACGCCGAGCACCAGCTCGCGTTCATCGAAATGTTGCGCGCCATCACCGACGGAAAAATTTCACCGGAGGAAGCCGTTCACGCCTATCACGGCGTGTTGCAGGCCAGGGGCATCCGGCCGCAGCGCGCGCTCGCCGACGATTTGCAATTGACCGATCCGGCCATGCGCTACGATGGGACGGCCGCGCGCCGCTCCCGCGTGGAAATTCGCAACAATCCCCTCGGGCAGAATCAGCGCGAGGGCAACTGGCCGCAGCGCGCCGATGGGACGCCCGATTTTGAAAAAATGAATTCCGTGCAGCGCCTCGCTTATGATCAAGCCCGGCTCGGTTGAAACGCGAGGGGCCGGCCGCCGCCTCTCCGCGCGGCTCGCAGCTGGTCCGCGCGGCACGTGGAACGGGCGCCCGGCAAATCGGTTGATTCGCTCCGGCGGCGGCCGATTTCAAAGGGACTGACCGCACGGGGATTCACCAACCCACCACCGCCCCGAGATCCACGGACTCCTGCGCCTTCAAGCACATTTGCACCGACCATTTGCCGTCCTCGCCGGAGGCGCACAGCGGCGTGCCCAGGCTCACGGCACGGGAGACCACTTGAATTTGATCCACCAGTTCATAGACCTCGCCGGTGGGTTTGGTGATCGGCATTTCCTTCAATTCGTCGCGGTCGAGGTATTTCAGCGAGTAGGTCGGATGGAAGGTGCGGTCAAAGGCCCCGCTCCAGGTCGCCCAAATCGCCCCGTGCGTGCCGGTGATTTTGGCCACCTGGTGATGTTCAAACGCGCTCAAGGTTTGGGAGATGACGGCGTAAGCGCCGTGTGGAAAATTAACCGTGGCGCTAAAATTGTCCTGCAGCTCCGGATGGTCCGGGCGGCGCGCGTTGGCGCGGGCATAAATGCTCCGGGGATTGCCCAGCGATGAAAAATACCAGCGCGCCAGATCGAAAAAATGAATCGGCTCTTCGAGAATCCAGTTGCCGACGCGATTGATGTCGTAACGCCAGCCTCCCGCGCCTTGGCGATAAGGATTGCGCCACAGCTCGATGAGCGCGTATTGCGGTTGGCCGATCGCGTCGGCATCAATCATTTCCTTCACCTTGCCCCAAAGCGACGACAGCCGGAATTCGTGTCCAATCGCCAGCAGCCGGTGCTGGGCTTTGGCCAGCCGGATAAGTTCGTCGCAATGCGCGAGATTGGCTGCCATCGGCTTTTCCAGCAGCAGATGTTTGCCGGCGCGCAAAACCGCCGCACCGACGTCAAAATGCAAGTAGGTCGGGAGCACCACATCCACCACGTCAATATCGGAACGCGCCAGCAGCTCGCGATAATCGCTGAAAATCCGCGCCGACGGGTGCTTGGCGTGCGCTTCGGCTTGATTTTCCGGCGAGCGGGTGGCGATCGCGACCAATTCGGATTGGCCGGATTCGGCGATGGCCCGGGCATGATGTCGGCCCCAGGCGCCATAGCCAATTAATCCAAAAGGAACTAATTTCATGAGCGGTTCAAGCGAGCCGCCACGGCGGGCGAAAATCGCGGGCGAGCAGTTTGGCAGCTTCGACGTCGTCGAGGATTTTTTCGGCGCTGGCGTCCCATTTTAGCGTGCGACCGGTCAGCATGGAGATCAGTCCGAGATGGCCGGGCAGCGCCGAGTGGTGCGCGACTTCGGCTGGGGTGATCGTGGGCTGGCGCGATTTGACGCACTCCAGAAAATTCTGATAATGGTTGTGGGAAGTATAAAGTTTTACTTTGCGCAAGTCCTCGGGCAGGTCTTTCCAGCGCCGCCATTCCGGATTCGAAGCCTCAAAAAGTTCGCGGTCCACATGTACCCAGCCGTCGGTGCCGATCCACTTGATGCCGCCTCGAATGTCGTCGTAGCCGCCGGCGATGGTCATCGTAATGCCGTGCGGATATTTGAGTTCGATGCGATACACCTTGGCGGCGTCCCACACGCCGCCGGGCGGCGGGAATTCGCCGTGGCCCTTGATTTCGTGGGGGCCGGAGTTGTCAAAATCACAGCCCCAATGGGCGATGTCGCAGTGGTGGCCGATCCAATCCATCAATTGGCCGCCGCCGAAGTTGTAATTCCAGCGCCAGTGCCGGTGCAATCGCGCGGGAATGTACGGGATCATTTTTGCCGGGCCCACCCACAGGTCATAGTCCAGTTCCGGCGGCGGGGGCACTGGCAACATGTTGTTTTTCTGGGATTCCTCGGCGCCGTTGTAGTTTTTGGGCAGGCCCACCTCCACGCGTTGGACCGTGCCGATCAGCCCGTTGCGGACGATTTCGGCGGCTTTGTGGAAGCTTCGCACCGAGCGTTGCCAGGAGCCGGTCTGCCAGATGCGGTCGTGTTGCTTCACCGCGCGAACGATCGCCTGCTGCTCGGCCACGGTGTGGGCCAGCGGTTTCTCGCCGTAAATGTCTTTTTTCTGCCGCGCCGCTTCGGTGGCCGCCAAGCCGTGCCAGTGATCCGGCAGGGCAATCATCACGGCGTCAATGTCCGTGCGCGCCAGCAGCTCGCGAAAATCGTGGTAGGTTTGGCAGTCTTGATGGCCGTATTGCTCGTTGACGGTGGCCGTTAGTTTGGTCAGGCGGCTTTGGTCCACGTCGCAGGTGGCGACGACCTGGCAATCCGGCTGGTTTAAAAACGCGTTGGTGTTCTGCGTGCCCATGTTGCCGCAGCCAATGATGCCGAGGGTGATGCGGTTGGAGGGCGCGACGTTTTCGCCCAGCCCGAGCACGCGGCCCGGGAGGAACATCGGTAAGGTCAAGGCGGCGCCGGTGGTGGCCAGGAAGCGCCGACGGGAGAGATTGCGCCGGGGTTTCATCGTGAAGGTTTCCATTTGTGCAGCGCCAGCGCCGCCGCGCCCAACGCCCCATTGAAATAGCCGAGTTCCGAATCCACCACCGCCGGAGCGATTTGGTTGGTTTCCGAGCAGAATTCGTTGACCGCCTGCTGCAAGGGCTCCAAAAACGAGGCGCCCAGGCTGACGAGCGGGCCGGCCAAAATGACCTTCGGCGGATTGAACAACGCGTTCAACTGGCAGCAGACCCAGCCCAAAGTCCGGGCGACTTCCGCCAGCACCCCGATTACCAGCGGATCGCTTTTGGCGGCGGCATACACCACGTCATCAAAGGTCAGCGGTTCACTGGCTGGCTGCAAAACCGTTTCGCGCCCCGCGTCCAGACCTTCGCGAATCGTTTTGAGAATGGCCGGAATGGAGGCGATTTCCTCCAGCGCCCGCAGGCCATTGCACTCCCAGATTGCGGGCGAACCCCCGGCGTTTTCCCGGCGGTGCAAGGAGCCGAACGGACAGAGCCAGCCGCGAATTTCACCGGCGAGATTGTTCTCGCCGTGCAGCAATTCCCCGCGCGCCACAATGCCGGCGGCAATGCCCGTGCGGACGCCCAAACAAACAAAACTCTCCAGCCCGCGCCCCTGGCCAAACCAAAGTTCCGCCAGCGCCATGGTGCGAATGTTGTTCTCCAGAAAGACATCCACCTGGAAGATCTGGTTGATCAGGCTGCCCAGCGGAATATTGTCCCAGCCGCTAATGTGGGCGTACCGCTTTACCACCTGATTCTTCAGGTCAATGGCCCCCGGTACGCCAATGCCGATGCCTAAAACGTCTTTCATCCGTCCTTCGCCCAGTTCGGCAATCGTATCTTCGATCTTGGTGATGACTTGGGAGGCGGAATCCGAGGGCAAAATGTTCTTTTGAACTTGGCGAATCGGCTTTTGGGAAAAATCCACGATCGTCGCGAGCAGCTTTTGCGCGTTGAAATCCACGCCGATGAAACAGCCGCCTTCGGGGTTCAAGGCCAGCAAGGTCGGTGGCCGGCCATGATCATGCTCCGGTCTTTGCCACTCCACCAGAAATCCTTCGGAGATCAGCCGGTCCACATAGGCGCCCACGGTCGAAGGCGCCAGCTTCAGCTGGCTGGCGAGTTCCACGCGGGAAAGATCCTGCCGGGCCCGCACGCGAAGCAAAATATCCGCTTCGAGATCGGCCACCACCAGATGTTTCTGTCGCGTGAGCCGCCGCACGGGCCGGCGCTTGCCACTTGACTTTATTGGCGAATCCATATTACAATTGAAACGCAGTTTTAGTTCTTTATTATAGTTCTTTATTATTTTCTTTTCGAAATATTCTGTCAATCTTTTTCAGTGTTTTTCTTTCAGTGAGCGGGGCAAATCATTTGTGTCTGTGCGGGTTTAATGTCATGGTACGGTAATTGCTTCGGAAATCGCTTGAAAATATTTATTCCACATTTGAAATAAATGCTTTACGTGCGGCCGATTTTCGTGTCAACTGTCCGGGATGTCGTTAACCAATGCCCTACAGCTTCCGTGCGTTAACCTGCGGCAACTCTCGCGTGTCGCAGCGGCTGTGCGCGGGGGCGGTTCCATTTCCGACCGGTCCCGTTCAGCGCTGCCAGCTGGGCGGACGCTCGCGGATGGCTGGCGCACGAAGCGTGACCGGCATTGCGCGGAAAACCCTGGCCTTTACCGAAGCCAGCCGCCGCGCGTGAGTTTTTATGCAAACCAACAACAACTAAGAAACCATGATTGAATTCCTCCTGCACGAAGACAAAGACAACGTCGGCGTGGCCGTCGTTGACATCAAACCCGGAAACCAGGCCGCCGGCCGCTCGCTGCACGGCACATCCCAACCGAAACTCAAGGCGCTGATGGAAATTCCGCTCGGCCATAAGATCGCGCTGAAGGATTTCAAAGCCGGGGACACGGTGGTCAAATACGGCGAAGACATTGGCAAGGTGGTGGCACCCATCAAAAAGGGCGAACACGTCCACGTTCACAACGTCAAAACCAAGCGCTGGTAGTAATTTATCCCTTAATATTTTATCCTATGAAAATCCCCACTTTTAAAGGTTATCGCCGCGAAAACGGCCGGGTCGGCATCCGCAATCATGTCATCATTCTGCCCGTGGACGACATCTCCAACGCCGCGTGTGAAGCCGTGGCCAACAACATCAAGGGCACGCTGGCGCTGCCCCATGCTTACGGGCGGTTGCAGTTTGGTGAAGATCTCGAGTTGTTTTTCCGCACGATGATCGGCACTGGATGCAATCCCAACGTCGCCGCCGTGGTCGTCATCGGCATCGAGCCGGGCTGGACGCAGCGCATTGTGGACGGCATTGCCAAGACCGGCAAGCCCGTCACGGGTTTTTCCATCGAGCGCTACGGCGACATCACGACGATTGCGAACGCCTCGCGCAAGGCGCTGGAATATGTTCAGTGGGCCAGCGAATTGGAGCGCGAAACCTGCAAGTTCAACGAACTTTACATCTCTGTGAAATGCGGCGAATCCGACACGACGACCGGCCTCTCCTCCTGCCCGACCGTCGGCAACGTCATGGACAAAGCCATCGCGATGGGGGGGACCGCCTCGTTCGGCGAAACCTCCGAGCTGACCGGGGGCGAACACATCGTCCGCGCGAAAGCTGCCAATGAGAAGGTCGCGCAGCAATTTGACGCGATCTTCAAGGATTATCAGGACATGATCATGAAGGAAAAGACCGATGACCTGTCCGAATCGCAGCCGACCAAGGGCAACATCCGGGGCGGCCTGACGACGATTGAGGAAAAGGCGCTGGGCAACATCGAGAAGCTTGGAAAAAAGACGAAATTTGTCGGCTGCCTCAAACCCGCCGAAGCCCCGAGCCGCAAGGGCTTTTGGTTCATGGACACTTCGTCCGCCGCCGCCGAAGCCGTCACGCTGTGGGCGGCCTCCGGCGCCGTCGTCCATTTGTTTCCGACCGGCCAGGGCAACATCATCGGCAATCCGATTGAACCGGTGATCAAGATTTCCGGCAATCCGCTGACGTGCTCGACGATGGGCGAACACATTGACCACAATGTCGCGGCCATTCTGCGCGGCGAGTTGACGGTGGACGAGGCCGGCGATCAGCTCATCGAACTCATTGTTCGCACCGCCAACGGCCGGCTGACCGCCGCCGAGGCGCTGGGCCATCGCGAGTTTGTGCTCACGAAATTGTATCGCAGCGCCTGACGCGATGAGCACCGACCGACATTCTGCAGAACGCGTCAAGGAACTCGTCGCCGCGATTGCCGCCGCGTCCGGTGTGCGCAAGCCGGACGCGGTCATCCTGGCCGACGCGCTTGTGGATGCAGATGTTCATGGCACGGCCACCCACGGTGTGTCGCGACTGAACATTTACATCCGGCGCATTCAAAAAGGCCTGATTAATCCGAAAGCCCGCCTCGTCGTCGAACGGCGGCGCGGGGGCACGCTGGCGGTGGACGCGGGGAACGGGCTGGGCCAGGTCCAGGCGGTCAGGACCTTGGAAAAATTAATGCCCAAGGCGAAACGAAGCGGAGTGGCGGCGGCCACCATTCGCAACTCGCAGCACTTCGGCGCCCTGTCGTATTACTGCAACCAAGCGGCGGCACAAGACCTGATCCTGTTCGCGGCTTCGGGTTGCGAGCCGGCGATGTCGCCCGAAGGCGCCTGCCAGGCGTTTTTCGGAACCAATCCGCTCGCGGCCTCCTTTCCGACCGGCAAAGGCTGGCCCGTGAAAATTGATCTGGCCACCTCCGTTGTCGCGCGCGGCAATATCATTGCCGCGCAAAAGCGTGGCCAGCCGATCCCCGCGGGCTGGGCGCTGACGCCGGAGGGTGAGCCGACGACCGATGCCGCGGCGGCGCTGGCCGGGACCGTGCTCACCATGGCGGGCCACAAAGGCTACGCCCTGGCGCTGATGGTGGAAATCTTTGCCAGCGTGCTGTCGGGCGCCGCGGTTGGCCCGGCCATCGGCTCGATGTACAAAAACATGGATCGCAAACAGGATGTGGGCCATTTTTTCTGCCTGCTCGACATCGCGGCGTTCATGGAGGTCGCGGAGTTTAAGCGGCGCCTCGACCAGGCCATTGACGGCATCAAGGCCTGCCGCAAACGTCCCGGCGTCGCGGAAATCCTGGTGCCGGGCGAGCGCTCCCATCAAAAGGCGCAACAAAATTTGGCGGAGGGAATTGCGCTGGATGAGGCGACGCTGAAAGAACTGAAAACCTTGTGCGAAGAATTCGGTGTGAAATATACTCTGACTTGAGGATGGCAAATGGCTGCGGAAATTTTGATTACTGAAAACCTTGGCGGACGTTGGATTGAGGAACTCAAAAAGAAGTTCTCGGTCACGGTCCGGCCGGAATTGTGGAAGTCGCCCGACGAAATCAAGGCGCTGCTGCCAGGCTGCCGCGCGCTGATTGTGCGCAATCAAACGCGCGTCACGGCCGATCTGCTGTCCGCCGGCAAAGGATTGCAGATCATTGGCCGCGCGGGCGCCGGCCTCGATAACATCGAGGTCCCCGCCGCCACCGCCAACGGCACGGTTGTCGTCAGCACGCCCGACCAGAATTCCATTTCCGTCGCCGAGCTGGCCATCGGCATGATGCTCGCCCTCGCGCGCAAGATTCCGGCGGCCAGCCAAAGCACGCACGCGGGCGCCTGGGAGCGGCAGAAATATGTGGGCACGGAGCTGTACGGGAAGAACTTCGGCGTGGTGGGCTTGGGCCGGATCGGGTTTCTGACCGCTCTTCGCGCGCGGGCGTTGGGCATGAAGATCCTGGCTCATGACCACTATGTGAGTCCCGACTCCGTGGCCGTGGCGGAAACGCACGCGCAGTTGGTGGATTTGGATTCGCTGCTGGGACAGGCTGATTTCGTTTCCTGTCACACGCCGCTGACTCCGGAGACCAGGAATTTTTTCAACTACGACAAGTTTAGCCGGATGAAACCGTCCGCGTTTTTCCTGAACCTCGCCCGCGGGGAAGTGGTGGAGGAGGCCGGGTTGATTCGCGCGCTGCAAGAACAGAAGCTTGCCGGGGCCGGCCTGGATGTCCGCCAACAGGAGCCGCCCGCACCCAGCCCGCTGGCCGGCATGGACAACGTGATTTTGACGCCCCACATCGCCGCGTTCACGCGCGAGGCGCAGGACCGCGTGGTCGCGGCCGTCTGCCAGGATGTGGCCGCCGTGCTGGCGGGCGGCGCGGCGAAGAATTTCGTCAATTTTCCGAAACCAAAATCAGCCGCAACCTTGATCCCGCCCCGTTAGAGCCTGATGAGAGCCGTGAGCACCATTAAACTTTGGACGTCGTTCGCGTGTGTGATCGGCTGGTGGCTGTTCAGCGGTTGCGCCAGCGCCCCGCCGAATTCCCTAGCCAAGCACGACCCTTCGCGATGGCAAAAGGAAATCGCGGCGTTCGAGCGGTCCGACGCCACGAACCCACCGCCCCGCGGCGGCATTGTGTTCACCGGGAGTTCCTATATCCGGCTCTGGAATGTGCAGCAGGATTTCCCCGGGCTGCCGGTGCTCAACCGCGGCTTTGGCGGTTGCGAACTGGCGGACGTTTGTGATTACGCCGACCGCATCGTGATCCCCTATGCGCCGCGCGAAGTCGTGGTTTACGCCGGCGGCAACGACCTCAACGCCGGCATGAAACCGCGACTGGTCTTCGGCGATTTTGTGGCGCTGATGCAAAAGCTGCACCGGGCTTTGCCGCAAGCGAAGCTGGTGTTCATTTCGTGCCCGCCCAGCCCACGCCGCTGGCATGAGACGGCCCAAATCAAAGAGGTGAACGGCCTCATTGCCAACTACTGCCGGCATCACGGCATAGTTTATGTGGACACCTTTTCCCGCATGCTCACTCCGGACGGCCAATTGCGGCCGGAAATCTATCGCGCCGACCGGTTGCATATGAATGCGACCGGTTATGCGATCTGGCGCGACGCGGTTCGCCCTTATCTTGTAAACTGAGATTTAAACCAACGATTTTTTATGAAACTATTCATTGATACTGCCGATGTGGCGCAAATTCGCGAAGCGTATTCGTGGGGCATTGTGGACGGCGTGACCACCAATCCGACGCACGTGATGAAATCCGGCCGCAAGCCGGACGAGGTCTATCGCGAGATTCTCGACATTGTGGACGGGCCGGTTTCGCTGGAGACCATCGCCACCGACGCCCCGACAATTGTGAAGGAAGGCCGCGCGCTCGCCAAGCTGCACCGCAACGTGGTCGTCAAAGTGCCGGTGATCCGCGAAGGCCTCAAAGCCGTGAAAGAACTTTCCGCGGACGGCATCAAGACCAACGTGACGCTGAATTTTTCGCCGATTCAGGCCCTGCTGGCGGCTAAGTGCGGCGCGACCTATATCAGCCCGTTCGTCGGCCGGCTCGACGCCATCGGGCATATCGGTATGGATTTGGTCCGGCAGACGCGCACGATTTACGACAACTACGGTTTCAAGACCCAGATTCTCACGGCCGCCATCCGTCATCCCGAGCACGTGTTGCAATCGGCGCTGGCGGGGGCGGATGTCTGCACGATGTTTTTTGACTTCATGAAAATGCTCTATGACCACCCGCTGACAGACATCGGCTTGGACATATTCCTGAATGATTGGGCGAAAGCGACCGCTGAAAAAAAATGAAAACCCATCCGCTATATCTCAACGGCCAATTTGTGCGCACGGATAAGACGATTCGCGTCGTGAATCCGTCCACGATGGAAATGTTCGCGGAAGTCTGCACGATTGACCGGCCGGCCGTGGCGCAGGCGATCCGGGATGCCCACGCGGCCTTTGCCGGCTGGCGGGCCATCACCGGCAAGGCGCGCGGCGCGTTTCTGAACAAAATCGCCGACGAAGTTGAAAAGCGCCGTGACGAGATCGCCCGCATCATCACGCAGGAGAACGGCAAACCGTTTCCACAAAGCCTGGGTGAAATGGCGATGACGGTGGATCATCTGCGCTGGTTTGCCGAGGAAGCCCGGCGGGCCTATGGCCGCGTGGTGCCGCACCAGGCTGACGGCAAACGGCATCTCGTCCTCAAAACGCCGATGGGCGTGGTGGCGGCGATCAGTCCGTGGAATTTTCCGCTGGTGCTGGCCGTGCGCAAAATTGCGCCCGCCCTGGCTGCGGGCTGCCCGGTGATTTTGAAACCCGCCAGCGCCACCCCCGTTTGCGCGACCCTGTTTGCCGAATGCGTGGACGCGGCGAAGTTGCCCAAAGGGGTGTTTCAAGTGGTGGCCGGTTCCGCGCGCGCGATCGCCCAAGAATTGTTGGACCATCCCCTCTGCCGGAAAATCACGTTCACCGGCTCGACCGAGGTCGGCAAGGAGCTCATTCGGGGCGCGGCCAACCAGGTCAAACCCCTCTCGCTGGAACTGGGCGGCCATGCGCCGGTTTTGGTGTTTGATGACGCGGATTTGGACGCGGCCGTGGAAGGCGCGATGATCACCAAATTCCGCAACACCGGCCAGTCGTGCATCGCCTCGAACCGCATTTTTGTTCAGCGCGGTGTTTATGAGCAGTTTCTTGAGAAATTTGTCGCGCAAACCATGGCGCTGAAGACTGGCGACGGGTTTGAAGAGGGGGTGGCGGTGGGCCCGCTGGTCAATGAGGAGGGGTTGAATAAGGCGCTGGAGCACATCCACGATGCCGTGAAGCAGGGCGCGAAACTGCGGTGTGGGGGCAAGCGAATTGCGCGCCAGGGACATTTTCTGGAACCGACCGTGCTGGCCGACGTGCCGGCCGCCGCCGCCTGCATGCGCGAGGAGACCTTTGCGCCCGTCGCCGCAGTGGCGCCTTTTGATACCGAGGCCGAAGCCGTTGAGCGCGCGAATGATTCCGCGTTTGGCCTGAGTGCGTATGCGTTCACGCGTGACTTGAGCCGGGCATTCCGGCTGATGGAAAGCATCGAGGCCGGCATGCTCGGTATCAACGATGGTGTGCCGACGACCAGCCAGTGTCCGTTTGGTGGCATCAAGCAAAGCGGCTACGGCCGCGAGCTGGGCATCGAAGGCATGGACGCATTCATGGAAACCAAACACGTTTCGCTCGGACTGGGGATTTGAATCAAAGTTATGATCACTGCTGCCCCAACCCTCGATTCCCGGTCCGGCGTCAATGTCATTGGCTTCCGGGGCTGGGAGCGCAATTTGCGGCTTGCGAACCATGCGGTAGAGTTGATTGCCACCCTCGAGGTTGGGCCGCGCATCCTGGTTTATCGCCGGCACGGTGGCTTCAACCCGCTGAACGTTTTCGAGGATCAAGCGGGCTCCACGGGTGAAGGCGTCTGGCGTAATCGCGGCGGACACCGCCTGTGGGTCGCGCCGGAACACAAGGAAAATACTTATGTTCCCGATAACGCACCGGTGACATGGCACCAGACGGGTGAGTTGCGTGTCAAGCTCACTCCGCCGCCGGAAGTCTCCATCGGCATTCAAAAGGAAATCGAAATTCACATGGACTCGGTCGGCACCGGCGTGACTTTGGTGCATCGCTTGATCAACCTCGGCGATTCCAGCGTGACGCTGGCGCCGTGGGCGCTGTCCGTGATGGCCGCCGGCGGCATGGCCGTGGTGCCGCAGCCCGCCATGGGCGAGCATCCGCGCGACCTTTTGCCGAATCGCAACCTCGTGCTGTGGCCCTACACCGATCTGAGCGATCCCCGCTGGCATTTCGGCCGCAATTACCTTCTCCTGCGGCAGGACGCGACGCGCGGGCCGACGAAAATTGGCTTGTCGCATCAAGTGGGTTGGAGTGGCTATTGGGTCGGCGGCGTTTTGTTTTTGAAACGATACGACTGGCAGGCCACGGCAAAATATCCCGACAGCGGCTGCAATCTGGAAATTTTCACCAATGCCCGAATGCTGGAGCTGGAAAGTCTCGGACCGCTGACGCAGTTGGGTGCCGGTCAAAGCGTGGAACACGTCGAACGCTGGGAATTGCACGAGATGCCGGCCGTGCCAACCTCGAATTCAGAGCCGCCGATCCATGAGGCGTTGCAGCCGGTCAGCGAAGCGGTTCGCTTCTCCATCAATGGCGCCAATCATGGTTAAGTTAATATGAACACTGCAAATGCGATCAC
>Ga0316217_10001406_pt1 | contig 31388 bp, 22 predicted proteins | sample 1anoAmetaG_FD_203633 | JGI IMG/M metagenome (GOLD analysis project Ga0316217, IMG submission 203633) | Freshwater microbial communities from Trout Bog Lake, Wisconsin, USA - 1anoA | ecosystem: Environmental > Aquatic > Freshwater > Lake > Hypolimnion/Profundal zone | place: USA: Wisconsin... | reverse complement strand
CAGGGAGTTTTTTAAGGGGAGGGCCGCCGGGAAACGCTAGCGTTTGCCGGCGGCCCTCCCCTTAAAAAACCCAGGGCATCCATGCTCGCCGATGAGACTGGTGGTGCAACTCTGCGAGTCTCTGTGGTGCTCTGCTCCGCTCTGCGCTTCCAGGCTAATTCAAGGCACCGAGAGGACAAGATCGGTCAGCGCCCACCGCAGATTTCCCGCTTCGATGTGTCGAAGTGAAATGATTCTGCTAATTCGATGGACCGACACCAGCATCCTTAGCAGTGGGAATCCTTGAGCTTCTGGCGGACCACCGCGAGCTTCTTCGCCGGGCAGCCCTTCTTGCAGCCTCCGCAGCCCGTGGCGCAGGAGGGCTTGAAGAGCCCCCGGGCCATGTAGACCGCGGCGGCGGTGGTGAAGGCGAGCATGAGCCAGTGCTGAATCGTCATCGCATCCTCACATGAAGCCAAGGGCGTGCCCGCCCAGTACGGTGAACCAGGCCATGAGCCAGGCGAGAGCCGAACCGTACACGATCGTGAACCCGGCCCAGAGGAGGCTCCGTGTCTCCTTTATGATCATCCCCACGGTGCCCAGGCAGGGGGTATAGATCAGGATGAAGACCATGAAGGCCAGGGCGGTGAGGGGGGTGAGGCCGGAGCGGGTCTTGAGGGCCTCCTGCAGCGGGCTGCCCTTGCCGCCGTGGTCCTCGCCCTCGGGAGCCTGGTGGATGACGGCCATGGTGCTCACCACGATCTCCTTGGCCACGAAGCCCGCGGTGAGGGCCACGGTGTCCTTCCAGGCTTCGGTGCGGGTGTGGTAGGGGTCCAGGATGGGGGCGAGGGTGGGTTCCATGAGCTTGCCGAACCGCGCGGCGAGGCTGGAGTTCACCACGCGGCTCTCGTGGGCCAGTTCCAGGGCCTCCAGGCGGGAAGCCTGCTCCTCGTGGGGGAGGTTCAGGGTCCTCACGCTGGCCTGCTGCGCCTGGAGCTCGGAGCTCCAGGTGCGGTTGGCGATGCCGGGGTAGTGGGAGAGGAACCACACCAGGGTGGACCCCGCCAGGATCACGGTGCCCGCGCGGTTGAGGAAGACGCTGCCCTTCTCCCACATGTGGATGCAGGTGCTCTTGAACACGGGCAGCCGGTAGGGGGGCAGTTCCATGACGAAGGGGGCGTTCTCCCCGCGGAACAGGGTGGTGCGCAGGAGCTTGCCCATGGCCATGGCCAGGAAGAAGCCCAGGAAGTGCATGCCCAGGATGGCGAGGGCCGCCTGGAGGGGAGGGAAGAAGGTGCCGGCGATGACGATGTAGATCTGCAGCCGCGCCGAGCAGGACACCAGGGGCGTCACCAGGATGGTGATGAAGCGGTCCTCCCGGGCCTCGATGGTGCGGGTGGCCTGGACCGCGGGCACGTTGCACCCGGTGCCCATGATGAGGGGGATGAAGCTCTTGCCGTGGAGGCCCATGAGGTGCATGAGGCGGTCCATGATGAAGGCCGCCCGGGCCATGTAGCCGGTGTCCTCCAGGAAGGCGATGCAGCCCATGAGCAGCATGATCACCGGCACGAAGACGATGACCGCGCCCACCCCGGGGATGATGCCGTCCACCAGGAGGCTGGAGAGTTCCCCCGCGGGGAGGTGGGCCTGGGCATAGCCGTGGAGCCAGTTGAAGGCGCCGGCGATCCAGTCCTGGGGCACCTTGCCCAGCACGAAGGTGAGGGTGTACACCCCGATCATGATGGCGATGAAGATCGGGATGCCGAGGTAGCGGTGCGTGAGGAACGCGTCGATGCGCCCGGTGACGTCGGCGTGCTTGCGGTCCGTGCGTTCCACGACCTCTTCCACGAGGCCGTGCACGAAGCCGTAGCGCCCTTCGGCCACCAGGTTGGAGCCGTCGGCCCCCAGGTGGGCCTCGAGGAACGTCAGGCTGGCCTCCACCTGGGCGCCGATGGCCTTGCGGGCGTGGCTCCGGGCCACCTGCTCGACGGCGTGGGGCACGCGTTCCATGAGCATGAGGGCGAGCCTGCGGGGCGGGTAGGCCTGGGCGAGCTCCTCGTCGCGGTTGATCTCCTGCTGGATCCTGGCCAGCTCGCCTTCCATGTCCGGGCCGTAGTTGACGCTGGGCAGGTGCGTCGAGGAGGCTGCGGCGGCCTTCAGGATGGCCGCCTTCAGCTCCTGGATGCCCTCCTCCCGGTTGCCCACGGTGGGCACCACGGGCCCGCCCAGGAGCTGGCCCAGGGCGATGAGGTCGATTTTGAGGCCCTTGTCCCCGGCGTCGTCCATCATGTTCAGTACGAAGACCATGGGCTTGCCCAGCTCCATGAGCTGGGTCGTGAGGTAGAGGTTGCGCTCGAGGTTCGAGGCGTCCAGGACGTTGACGATGAGGTCCACTTCGGGTTCGGCCACGTACTGGGAGGCGATGCGTTCGTCCTCGCTGCGGGCGGAAAGGGAATAGGTGCCGGGCAGGTCCACCACCTCCACGGGCCCGCCGGGGGCTTCGAAGGTGCCGCTGCGGCGCTCCACCGTGACCCCGGGCCAGTTGCCCACATGGTGCCTTGACCCGGTCAAGGCGTTGAAAATGGTGGTCTTCCCGCAGTTGGGGTTGCCTGCCAGCGCAAGGGTCGTCATTCAGCTCTCCTCGGACACGAGGATGCATTGACCCTCTTCCCGCCGCAGAGATAAGTGGTAGCCCTTGATCACAAGTTCCATGGGATCTCCCATGGGCGCGAGCTTTTCGACTTTCAGCCGGGCGCCCCGGATGAAGCCCATTTCCAGAAGGCGATGACGGATCTTGCCCGTCGCAAGGATCTCGGTGACGACGGCCTCGGCCCCCGGCTGGAGGTCGCTCAAGGCCTTGCTGTTAAACTGAGACATGTTCTCAACTCCGTTTCCAGTCTAGACCAGCGGGGCCCTGAAACAAGCACGAATCCTGAGACACTTATCACAAGCCGGCGAAGCCCTCACGCTACAATGCCACACATAAGCCCAACCATAAGCTGAACCCATGCTGATCACTGTCCCGAACATCTTGACGTTGCTTAGAATCTGCGCCGTCCCGTTCTTTGCCATCGCGGTATGGTACGGGCGCACGACCGAGGCCTGCGGCCTCTTCGCCGCGGCGGGGATGACCGATCTGCTGGATGGCTGGATCGCCCGGCGCTTCAATCAGAAGTCCACCCTGGGCGCCATCCTGGATCCGGCGGCGGACAAATTGCTCATGACAACCGCCTTTGTCCTCCTGGCCTTCCCCCGCGAGTCCACCATCGTGCGGATCCCGGCCTGGGTCGCAATCCTGGCCATTTCCCGGGACCTGCTCATCTCCCTGACGACCCTTCTGGCCTATGAAAAGCTCGACAAGAGCAAGTTCGAGCCGTCCTGGCTCGGCAAGGCCACCACCTTCGTGGAGCTGGTGGCCATCTCGGTGGCGCTCCTGTTCAACCACATGGGCCCCCGGGACTGGTACCGTTTCCTGGTGCCCTGGGTCTTCTACCTGATCGCTGCCATGGTGGTGGCTTCGGGCCTCCACTACTTCTTCCGGGCGACCCATGTCGGGGAGCGCGCGTGAGCGGGCCCCTGCTTCCCAAGGATCCGGACCAAGGCCTTCCCGTGCGTGTGCCCCTCGGGTTCATTGCGGCAGCGCTGGCCGCTGTGGTCGTCCTGTGGTTCCTTCGTTCGGCCCTGGCCCCCTTCTTCATGGCCATGGTGCTTGCGTACCTGCTCGAACCGGCGGCCTCCCGCCTGGCCCGGGGCGTGGGCCGCGAATGGGCGGCCATCCTGGTCATCCTGGCCACGGCGCTCCTGGGCGCACTGGTGGTATGGGCCTTCGTGCCGGTGCTGTGGGGCCAGGTGGAGCGGCTGGTGGAATCCCTGCCGGCGCTGCGCGCCAAGGCCGAGGTCCGCTTCCTGCCCTGGCTCCAGGCCCACCCGGCCGTGCAGGACAAGCTGCGGCAGGCCCTGGAGGGCCTGGATCCCATGGCGCTGGTGCGGGAGGCGGGCCAGGCTGGCCTCGGGTTGGTTGGCTGGCTCCTGGAACTCATCACCTTGATCCTGGTTCCTCTCATCCTCTTCTATCTGCTGGTGGAAGGCCCGCGCCTGCACCAGGCCCTGGATGATCTGGTACCCGGCCGCTTCCTTGGCCGGGCCGCGGGAGTGGCGGGGGAGATCAACCAGCGGCTGGGCGGGTACATCCGCGGGCAGCTGGCGGTGTCGCTGGTCATGTCCTTCCTGCAGGGCCTGGCCTTCCGGCTCCTGGGCGTCCCCTACCCCTGGCTCCTGGGCCTGGTGGCCGGCTTCTCCAACGTGGTGCCCTATTCCCCCTACATCACCGCCCTGCCGCCGGCCCTGCTCTTCGCGGCCATCAACGGCGCGAGCGGCGGCGCCCTCCTCATGCACGCAGCTGTCTTCACCGCGGTGCAGAAGACGGAGACGCTGTACTTCACCCCGGTGTGGGTGGGGCGCGCCAGCGGCCTCCACCCCCTCGAGGTGCTCCTGGCCATCCTCTGCTTCGGCTACGCCTTCGGGGTGGTGGGGCTGATCTTCGCGGTGCCGCTGATGATCGTCCTGAAGGTCGCCGGGCGCCTGGCGCTGGACCGCTACAAGGCCCACCCCTGGTTCCTCGCCCCATGAGATGCCTCCTGGCCTTCCTCTTCGGGGCGGCCATGGCCCTGGGCGCGCCCCTCGAGCTGGGCCTGCCCTTCCTCAGGAACTTCACCCCCAAGGAGTATGTCGCCTCCGCCCAGAACTGGGCCTTCCAGGAGGATGGGCGCGGGGTCCTGTACGTGGGCAACACCGCCGGCCTCCTGGAATACGACGGCTCCGCCTGGCGCCTGATCCCCACCCGCAGGCAGAGCGTCGTGCGCTCCCTCGCCCAGGACGCCTCCGGGCGCATCTACGTCGGCGCCAAGCACGAGTTCGGCTACCTCGCCCCGGATGCCGCCGGGCGCATGGCCTTCGTGCCCCTGGAGGACCAGGTGGCGCCCGAAGCTCGGAACTTCGGGGACGTGTGGTCCGTGGTGCAGGCCGACGACGGCATCTACTTCAGCACCCGCGACTACCTCTTCCGTTACGACGGGAGGTCGGTGAGCACCTTCAAGGCCGGCACCACCTTCAACCAGGCCTTCGGGGTGCGTGGCCGCCTCTACCTGTACGAGCGGGGGGTGGGGCCGGTGCGGCTGGGCGTGGGCGGGTTCGAGCTCCTGCCTGGCGGAGAGCAGTTCGCCAAGGAACTCATCACCTTCATGGAACCCTGGGGAGACGGGGTGGGCATGCTGGTGGGAACCTCCCACCAGGGTCTCTTCACCTGGGACGGCTCCCGGTTCCAGCCCTTCGCCACCGAGGCCGATCCCTACCTGAAGAAGTGTCTCCTCAGCCGGGGCCTGCTCCTCCCCGACGGCAACCTGGCCGTGGGCGGCCTCAACGGGGGCGTCTTCCTCCTGGACCGCCAGGGCCGGCTGCTCCAGCACCTGGACCGCAAGGCCGGCCTCCAGGACGAGTCCATAAACCGGCTGTTCGTGGACCGCCACCGGCGGCTCTGGCTGGCCCTCAGCCGGGGCCTGGCCCGGGTGGAGTGGCCCGGCCACCTCACGGCCTTCGGCCTTGAGTCGGGCCTGGACGGCTCGGTGACCAGTCTGGCCCGCAAAGGGGGCAGCCTCTACGCCGGGACGAACCAGGGCATCTACGTCCTGGAAGGCCGGAGTCCCGAGCCCCCCGGAAAGGAAGGACCGGAACTCTCCTTCGGGCCCCTGCGGCGCTTCCGGAAGGTGCCGGGCTTCGACAACCGCGTGTGGGGCTTCCTCTCCGTGGGGGACCGGCTCCTGGCCTCCACCTCCTGGGGCGTCTACGAAGTGTCCGGGGGCAAGGCCGCATGCCTGCTCAAGACGATCCCCCTGGACGGCGACGCCCTGTGCCTGGCCCCCTCCCTGAAGGACCCCGCGCGGGTGTTCGTGGGCCTGAGCCAGGGCCTGGGCAGCCTGCGCCTGGCCGGGGGCCGGTGGCGGGACGAAGGGCGCGTGCCCGGGGTCAAGGCCGAGGTGCGCACCATCGTTGAGAGGCCCGACGGCTCCCTGTGGCTGGGGACCCAGGCCTCCGGCGTGTTCCATGTGACGCTGCCGGCCACCTGGGGGAGGCCGGAGGAGGGAATCGGGCCGGGGGCCGCGGTGGAGAGCTTCGGCGTGGCGCAGGGCCTGCCGGGGCTGGCCCATGCCTTCGTGAAGGTCCTGGGCTCGAGGGTGGTGGTCACGACCCACCACGGGTTCTACGGCTTCAACGAGGCCTCCCGGCGCTTCGAGCCCGATCCCCGGTTCCGGACCCTGTTCCCCGAGGGGGACCGCTACACGGAAGGCGTACAGGAAGGCCCCGACGGCCGGATCTGGATGCATCTGCTGGACGAGGCCACGGGGGGCCGCGCGACGGGCTATGCCGCCCCGGACGCCGGCGGGGCCTACCATTTCGAAGGCGGGCCCTGGGCGCGCCTGGCGGACAACGCCATCTTCACCTTCCTGCCCGAGCGGGAAGCGGTCTGGCTGGGCGGCCCGGACGGCCTCGTGCGCTACGACCCGGCCGCGGACAGGCCCCTGCCGTGGACCTCCCTGCCCCTGATCCGGCGGATCTCAGGCGCCGGAAGCCGCGTCCTCTTCGGCGGTGCGGGGACCTGGGCCGGGTCGGGGAGCCTCCCCTACGCGGACAATACGTTGAGATTCGAGTTCGCCGCCCCGGGCGGGGCGCCGGATCTGGCGACCCGCTACCAGGTGCGCCTGGAGGGCTACACCCGGGACTGGTCGCCCTGGACCGCCGAGACCATCCGGGACTACACGAACCTGCCCGAAGGCCGCTACCGGTTCCAGGTGCGCGCCCGCAACGGGCTCGGGCAGGTGACCCCGGTGGCGGAGGCCGGGTTCCGGATCCTGCCGCCCTTCTACCGGACCTGGTGGGCCTGTCTGGCCTACGCGGCGGCCCTGGCCGCCCTGGTGCACTACCTGGTCCGCTGGCGCCTGAGAGTCAGCCATCGCGCCCGGAGGATCCTGGTGCGCAAGGTGGCCGAGCGGACCGAGCAGCTCAAGCTCAAGACCATCCAGCTGGGGCAGGCCAAGGCCGCCGCCGAGGCCGCCACCCGGGCCAAAAGCGAATTCCTGGCCAACATGAGCCACGAGATCCGCACCCCCCTGAACACGATCCTGGGCTACGCGGAGATCCTCAAGGACGAGGTGCCCGAAGCGCGCCACCGGGATCATCTGGCCGCCATCAGCGCCGGGGGCAAGGCCCTCCTCGGCATCATCGGCGACATCCTCGACCTCTCCAAGATCGAAGCGGGCCGCATGGACCTGGACCTGGTGCCCACGAACCTGGCGGACCTGGTGGAGGAGGTGGTGCGGACCTTCTCCCTGCGCTGCCGGGAGAAGGGGCTGGCCCTGGGCGTCGAGCTGGATCCCGTCCTGCCCAGGATCCTGGTGGTCTCCCAGGTGCACCTCCGCCAGATCCTGTTCAACCTGGTGGGGAATGCCGTCAAGTTCACGGAGCGCGGCGCCATCCGGGTGACGCTGAAGGAAACCGGCCGTGGCGAGGGCGGGGTGGCGCTGACCATCGAGGTGGGGGACACCGGCATCGGGATCCCCGGGGACCAGCTCGGGTCCATCTTCGAGGCCTTCCATCAGACCGCGGGCCAGGACGCCTCCCGCTACGGCGGCACGGGCCTGGGCCTGGCCATTAGCCGCCGCCTGGCGGGCATCATGGGCGGGAGCCTGACGGTGGCGAGCACGGAAGGACGGGGCAGCACCTTCACCCTGTCCCTTCCGGCCGTGGCCATCGCCCCGGCCGAGGCCGCCCAGGGGGGCCTGGAAGGGGCCTTCCGGGGCACCTTCCTGCCGGCCACGGTGCTTCTGGCCGACGACGCCAGGCCCAACCGTGAGCTCGTGAAGCTCTTCTTCGAAGCCACGCCCCTGCGGTTCCTGGAGGCGGCCGACGGGGCCGAGGCCCTGCGCCTGGCCCGCACGGAGCATCCTGACCTCATCATCATGGACCTGCGCATGCCGCTCATGGACGGCCTCGAGGCCACCCGCCTCCTCAAGGCCGAGGATGAGCTCAAGGGCATCCCCGTCATCATCCTCACCGCGTCCACCACCGCCGAGGCCGGGGGCCTCGTCCTCGCCGGCGGGGCCGACGCCTTCCTCCACAAGCCCGTGTCCCGTATCCGGCTCGCCACGGAGATGGCCCGCTTCCTCCCCCACCTCCCCGCGGCCTCGGCCCCCCTGGCGGCGGGGGAGCCGGCCCCGTTGACCCCCGCGGTGCGGGCGGCCCTGCCCGAGCTCCTGGCGCTGCTGGAGGGCGGCCTCCTTGCCGAGTGGGCCCGGCTCAAGGACGGCTTCTTCATCGAACGGATGGTGGCCTTCTCCGCACAAACCGGCGAGCTGGCCGACCGGTTCCAGGAACCGGGGCTCAAGGCCTGGTCCCTGGGCGTTCGGGAGCAGGCCCGGTCCTTCGACATGGAGAACCTGCCCGGCACCTTCCGCCGCTTTCCCGAGGTGGTGGAGGCGATCCGGAGGCTGACCACCGTTACATGAGCAGGCCTTGTCCGGCTTTGGAAAGAACCGCTCAATGAGAGATATATATAGATTTGCCGGGCAAGCGGCCTAGACTGGAAGCAGCCCCAGGAAGCCATCGTGCCCGAAGCCCCCGCCCACATCCTGATCGTGGATGACCTCCCCCGCAACCTTCAGGTGCTCGCCCTGCTCCTGGACAAGGCCGGCTACCGGGTGTCCATGGCCATGGACGGAGCCCAGGCCCTCGCGATGGTGGCCGAGGAGGCCCCCGACCTCGTGCTCCTGGACGTGATGATGCCCGGCACCGATGGCCTGGAGGTGATCCGGCGCCTGAAGGCGCTGGAGGCCCACCGGGACATTCCGGTGATCTTCCTCACCGCCCGGGCCGAGCTGGAGGACCTGGAGGAGGGCTTCCGCCTGGGCGCCGTGGACTACGTCACCAAGCCCTTCCGGGGCGGCGAGCTGCTGGCCCGGGTGGCCACCCACGTGAGCCTCAAGCGCGCCCTGGAGCGCGAGCGCCAACTGCGCCGAAGCCTGGAGGAATCCCTGGCCCAGGTCAAGACCCTCACGGGCCTCCTGCCCATCTGCGCCCGCTGCAAGAAGGTCCGCGACGACAACGGCTACTGGAACCAGATCGAGACCTTCATCGAGGCCCATTCGGACGTGGACTTCACCCACGGCATCTGCCCGGAGTGCTCCCACGTCCTCTATCCCGAAATGAATGAAATCTAGACCAGATCGAAGGCACTGAAGAAGTAGCTCAGCTCCCGGGCGGCCGATTCAGGGGAATCGGAGCCGTGCGTGGCGTTGCGGCCCACGTTCTCGCCGTAGAGCTTGCGGAGGGTGCCTTCGGCCGCCTTGGCGGGATCCGTGGCGCCCATGAGGTCCCGCCACTTCTGGATGGCGTTCTCGGCCTCCAGGCAGAGCAGCACCACGGGGCCTTCGGTCATGAATGCTTCCAGTTCGGGGTAGAAGCCCTTGGTGATGTGCTCGGCATAGAAGCCCTTGCAGATCTCGGGGGTCAGGCGGACCATGCGCATGCCGCGCAGCTTGAACCCGGCGCCCTCGACCGCGGTGAGGATCCCGCCGATGTTGCCGTCCTGGACGGCATTTGCCTTGATGATTCCAAAAGTCCGCTCGGTGCTCATTGACGCTCCATGAACAATCCCCCAGTCTGCCTTACCATTGGCCACATCTCAAGCAGAATGGTCAAGATTGCAACCTTCCCTAGAATTCACTACGCATGGTGGGAAATTTCGTCCTTCGCAGGTAGAATGGATGGTTTGACGGAACTGGAACCCAGCATGCTTGACAACCTCCTTAAGAAATTCATCGGCTCGAAGAACGACCGCGAGCTCAAGCGCTACTGGGCCAAGGTCCAGCAGATCAATGCCCTCGAGGCGGGGATCCAGGCGTTGACCGACGACGAGCTGAAGGCCAAGACGCCCTATTTCAAGGCGCTTCTGGCTGGGGGCGCCAGTCTGGACGATATCCTGCCCGAAGCGTACGCGGTGGTCCGCGAAGCTTCCCGGCGGGTGCTGCGCATGCGGCATTTCGATGTTCAGCTCATTGGAGGCATGGTCCTGCACGAAGGCCGGGTCGCCGAGATGCGCACCGGTGAAGGCAAGACCCTCACCGCCACCCTGCCGCTCTACCTCAACGGGCTGGCCGGCAAGGGCGCGCACCTGGTCACCGTCAACGACTACCTCGCTCGCCGGGACGCCGAGTGGATGGGCCGGCTCTACGGCTGGCTGGGCCTCTCCGTGGGCGTCGTGCAGCACGGCCTCAGCGACGACGAGCGGCGCGCGGCCTACCACTGCGACATCACCTACGCCACCAACAACGAGATCGGCTTCGACTACCTGCGCGACAACATGAAGTGGTCCCTGGAGGACTTCACCCAGCGCGGCTTCATCTTCGCCATCGTGGACGAGGTGGACTCCATCCTCATCGACGAGGCCCGCACGCCCCTGATCATCGCCGGCAGCAGCGAGGAGGATACCTCCAAGTACTTCCGCATCGACGCCGCCGTGCCCAAACTCAAACTTGAGGTCGACTTCAAGATCGACGAGAAGGACCGCCAGGTCACCCTCACCGACGAGGGCATCCGCCACGCCGAGCAGGTCCTGGGCGTGGCCAACCTCTACGACCCCTCGGCCATCGAGACCCTCCACGGCCTCAACCAGGCCCTCCTGGCCCACAACATGTACCGCCGGGACGTGGAGTACATGGTGCGGGACAAGGAGGACGGCAAGGGGCTGGAGGTGGTCATCGTGGACGAGTTCACGGGCCGCATGATGCCGGGCCGGCGCTGGTCCAACGGCCTGCACCAGGCCATCGAGGCCAAGGAGGGCGTGGAGGTCAACGCCGAGAACCAGACGCTGGCCACGGTCACGTTCCAGAACTTCTTCCGGATGTACAAGTGCCTGTCGGGCATGACCGGCACGGCCGAGACCGAGGCCCGCGAGCTCCTCCAGATCTACAAGCTCGAAGTGGTGGTCATCCCCACCAACATGCCCATGGTCCGCTCGGACTTCGCCGACACCGTGTATGCCACCAAGGCCGGGAAGAAGCGGGCCATCGTCGAGGAGATCAAGGAACTGCACGGCAAGGGCCAGCCGGTCCTGGTGGGCACCGCCAGCATCGAGAGCAGCGAGGAGGTCTCCGACGCCCTGAAGGCCGCCGGGATCCGCCACGTCGTGCTCAACGCCAAGCACCATGCCAAGGAGGCCGAGATCATCTCCCAGGCCGGGCGCAAGGGCGCGGTGACCATCGCCACCAACATGGCCGGCCGCGGCACCGACATCGTCCTGGGCGGCAACCCCGAGGGCATGGCCAAGACCGGGGCGGCCAAACGCAAGGTCGAGATCTATACCGAGGACGGCCGCGAGACCGAGGCCTTCCTGGCCCTGGTGGACGAGATGGCCGTCCAGACCTCGGCCGAGAAGCTCGAGGTCATCGAGGCCGGCGGGCTCCACATCCTGGGTACCGAGCGCCACGAGAGCCGGCGCATCGACAACCAGCTCCGCGGCCGCGCCGGCCGCCAGGGCGACCCCGGCTCCAGCCGCTTCTACCTGAGCCTCGAGGACGATCTCATGCGGATCTTCGGCGGGGACCGCATCAAGAGCATGATGAGCACCCTGGGCATGAACGACGACGAGCCCATCGAGGCCGGCATGGTCACCCGGGCCATCGAGCGCAGCCAGAAGCGGGTGGAAGCCCACCACTTCGAGATCCGCAAGCACCTGCTCGAATACGACGACGTGATGAACAAGCAGCGCATCTTCTTCTACGGACTGCGCTGCGACATCCTCGGCGGCAACACCAAGGAGTACGTGGTCCGCGTGGCCGGCGAGATCGTCGAGGGCCTCGTGCACGACTACCTCCCCGAGAAGGGCGAGCGGGACGTGGAGGGCTTCAAGGAGCGTTTCGAGCAGCTCTACGCCCTCACCGGCGTGGACCTGGACGGTCTGGTCACCCTGCATCAGGCCGAGGCCATCGACCAGCTCGCCGCCGTCGTGCGGGAGGCCTACGAGGAGAAGGAGCGGCGCCTGGGCAGCGAGGAGGTCCTGCGCTGGCACGAGCGGGTCGCCATCCTGCAGATCATCGATTCCGCCTGGAAGCGCCACCTCCTGGTCATGGACCACCTCAAGGAGGCCATCGGGTTCCGCGGCTACGGCCAGAAGGATCCCCTGGTGGAATACAAGCGCGAGAGCTACGAGTATTTCGAGCAGATGCGCTTCGGCTACGAGGACGAGATCATCAGCTACCTCTATCGGGTCGAGCCTCAGCCCGCCTACATCCCCGACGACGACGCCTTCTTCCACGAGCCCTCGGACATGCGCGAGATGGGGCCGGACGAACTGGGCGGCATGATGGAGATGGGCCTGCCCGGCGACGTCGTGAAGCGCGTCATGCGCTTTTCCGCGGGCGGTCTGGACGACGAGTAATTATGGGGTTTTCTCGATAATTACCAACCTTCGGGAAAAACGCGGCTGACATTCCGCCGACTTTATGTTTCGCTAGTTCAATGGAATTGGTGATCGTCACAGGCATGTCGGGCGCGGGCCGGCGTTCGGTGCTGAGCGCACTGGAAGATGCTGGCTGTACGGCCCTGGACAACGTCCCGGCCCGGCTTCTGGAGCCCCTCCTGGAGCTGGAGGCCAAGCTGAATCCCAGCCGCCCCCGCCTAGCCGTGGGCATGGACAACCGCCACCCGGAGTTCGCGGGGGAACTGCCCGCCCTGGTGGAGCGTCTGCTCGACAGCAGCATCCCCGTGTACGTGGTCTTCGTGGAGGCCGACGACGAGACGCTCCTGCGCCGGTATTCGGAATCCCGGCGCCCCCACTTCCTGGCCCGCAACGGCGGACTCCTGGACGCCATCCGGGCCGAGCGCGCCTCCCTGGAGCCGGTGCGGGAACTGGCCACCGGCATCATCGACACCTCCCACCTCACCCTGTCCCAGTTGCGCCAGCGCATCTCCGAGCTGCTCCCCGACCTGCCGGTGGAAGGCACCACCCTGCGCCTGATCAGCTTCGGCTTCAAGCATGGCGTCCCCCCGGAATCGGACATGGTCCTGGACGCCCGCTTCCTCCCCAACCCCCACTACGTGGCCGAACTCAAGCACCTCACCGGCAAGGACATCCCCGTGCGGGACTTCCTGCAGAAGTCGGACATCTTCGGGACCTTCCTGGCGCTGACCGAGAACTGGCTCCTGTGGTCCTGGCCCTACATCCAGCAGGAGGGCCGCGCCTACCACACCCTGTCCATCGGCTGCACCGGCGGCCAGCACCGCAGCGTGGCCCTGGTGGAGATGCTGGCCCAGCGCCTCCGGCGGGACATTCCCAAGCTGGTCCTCACCCACCGGGAGCTGCACGGCTAGCTTTCCGGCAGGTCAGAAGGTAGACCGGCACGCCCAGGAGCACCAGGAGCATGCCCGGCCAGGTGAAGGAGGGGCGGTACGCCAGCAGCGCCCCCATGAAGGCCGAACCGCCGAGGAGGTAGAGGACGGGCGGCACGGGAAACGCGAAGATCCGCACCGGGCGCTCCAGCTCGGGCCGGCGCCTGCGCAGCACGAAGATCCCCGCCACCGTCAGGAGGTAGAAGAGGATGGCCGCGATCATGCTGAACTCAAGCAGCTGGGAGTAGTTCCCCGTGAGGGTGAGCAGGCTGGCCCAGAGGGCCTGGAAGGCCATGGCGGCGGCGGGCACCCGGTGGCGGTTGAGCCGGGCCGCGGCCGGGAAGAACAGCCCTTCCGCGGCCATGCTCTGGTAGAGGCGGGAGCCCGCGAGCACCAGGCCGTTGGCGCAGCCGAAGGTGCTCACCAGGATGGCCAGGGTCATGGCCTTGTCGCCCCAGGGGCCGAACAGGGCCTCCAGGGTGGCGGTGCCCACCCTGTCCCCGGGGGCCGCGGCGATGCCGCAGGGGCCCAGGACCTTGAGGTAGACCCCGTTGGCAAGCAGGTACAGGCCCAGCACCAGGAGCGGGGCCACCAGGAGCGCCAGGGGGATGCTCCGGCGCGGCTCCCGGATTTCCGAAGCGATGAAGGTCACCGAATTCCAGGCGTCCGAGGAGAACAGGCTGCCGGACTGCACCACCAGGAGCGCCGCCAGGAAGGGCAGGGCGGCGTCGGCCCCCTGGGGAAGGTAGGCCGCATGGGCCTCGGCCCCTTGGGGCGGAGCGGCGGCCAGCAGGCCCGCCAGGATGAGCGCGGCCAGGCTCCCCAGCTTGGCCACGGTGAAGACGTTCTGGATCCACACGCCGATCCTGGCCCCGAACATGTTCACGGCGCTCAGGAAGGCGATCACCGCGATGGCCACGAGCCGGGCGGGGGTCAGGCCCAGGTGGTAGGGGCCCACCGCCACGCCCGGGAGCAGCTGGAAGGCATGGATATCAAGGGGACCCACCAGGTACCGGGTCTCGCTCACGGCCGGGAGGTAGGTGCCCAGGAACTTCCCGAAGGCCATGGACACTGCGGCCAGGGCTCCGGTCTCGACGATGGTGAAGGTGGTCCAGCCATAGAGGAAGGCCACCAGCCTTCCGTAGCTTTCCTTGAGGTAGACGAACTGGCCCCCCGCCGTGGGGAACATCCCGGCCAGCTCCCCGTAGGAATGGGCGCCCAGCAAGGTCAGGGCCGCCGTGAAGGCCCAGGCCAGAAGGAGGAAGGCCCCGGTGCCCCCGGTGCGGATCATCTCCGCCGGGACGATGAAGATGCCACTGCCGATCATCGAACCGGCGATGAGCATGGAGGCCGAGAAGGGGCCGATGTGGCGGTGGTAGGTCGGGTTCGAGGTCATTTATTAATCCTAAATAGAAATATGCCCCGATCTCCCCCGGGGTTCCGTAGCGGGCTGGTGAAAATACCCTTAGGCTGGATTGATGGCACGTTCCCGCACCTCCCTCCGCCTTCTGGCCGCCACCTGCGCCCTGGCGCTGCTGCCCCTCTACGGCCTCTGGGTATGGAAGGGCCAGGGGCCAGGACGGGCCCAGGCCACCCTCCTGGTGAAGCGGGGCGCGACGGTGGACGCCGTGGCGGACCAGCTGGAGCGGGACGGGGTCATCCGCAGCGCCGCCCTCTTCAAGCTCTGGGCCCGGGCGCGCAAACTCCAGCTGATCCGGGGCGAGTACACCATCGATCCCCGCGCCTCCCTTTCGGACGTGGCCAACAAGCTCAAGCGCGCGGATATCCATTACACCAACATCACCGTCCCCATCGGGTCCCACGCCTGGGCGGTGCAGCGCCGGCTCAAGGACTTCATCCCCGAGGAGGTCTTCTGGACCCTCTGGAAGAGCCCCCGTCTGGCCCGGACCGCGGGCTTTCCCGAGGCCGAGACCCTGGAGGGCCTCATCCCGCCGGCCACCTACCGGGTGAACCACGCCCAGGAGCCCGAGGAGATCCTCCTGGCCATGACGGAGGGCTTCCGGGACAAGATCCTCCCCACCCTGGAAGGCGGCGCCCTGCCGCCGTACCCGACCCTCATCCTGGCCAGCCTGGCCGAGAAGGAGACCCGCGTGCCCGAGGAGCTCCCCCGGGTCGCCGGGGTTTACGCCCAGCGCCTGAAGCTCGGCATGCGGCTCCAGTGCGACCCCACGTCCCTGTACGCCCGGTGGGCGTCGGGGGACCTGAGGTTCACGGGGCCCACGGCCGAGGACCTCCACCGGCCGAGCCGCTTCAACACCTACCTGGTGGCGGGCCTGCCCCCCACGCCCATCGCCATCCCCAGCGCCGCGGCCATCGAGGCCGCCAAGGTGCCCCAGATGGGCCGGGATCTCTACTTCGTGGCCACCGGCCGCGGCGGGCACTCCTTCGCGCCCAGCCTGGCCGAGCACAACCACAACGTGGGAACGTACCGCAAGGAAGTCAAGCGGCAGAAACGGGCGCTGGCCCATGGCTAAGGTCCGCATCGACCTCCTCCTGGTCCAGAAGGGCCTGTGCGACACCCGCAGCCGGGCCGCGGCCCGCATCATGGCCGGGGACGTGCTGGTGGAGGACCGCCCGGTCACCAAGGCCGGCGCCCTCGTGGCCCAGGACGCCGCGATCCGCCTGAGGGGGGAGGCCCTGCCCTTCGTGAGCCGGGGCGGTCTCAAGCTGGCCCACGGCCTCCAGGCGTTCCAGGTGGATCCCGCCGGGCGGATCTGCTTCGACGCCGGAGCCTCCACGGGGGGCTTCACGGACTGCCTGCTCCAGCGGGGCGCCGCCCGCGTCTACGCGGTGGACGTGGGCACCAACCAGCTCCACTGGCAGCTGCGCACGGACCCCCGGGTGGTGTCCATGGAGCAGGTGAACCTGCGCCTCTGGAAGCCCGAGGTCATCCCGGAGCCATGCTCCCTGCTGGTGGCCGACCTGAGCTTCATCTCCCTGCGCCTGGCCATCCCACCCATCCTGCCCTCCCTGGTTCCGGGCGCCGACGCCATCCTCCTGGTCAAGCCCCAGTTCGAGGCCGGCCGGGACGATGTGGGCTCCGGCGGCATCGTGCGTGACCCGGCCGTCCATGAGCGGGTGCGCAGGGAGATCTGGGACTTCTTCGCGGCCTCGGACCTGGAACCGCTGACCTGGGACGTGAGCCCGATCCTGGGCGGGGAAGGCAACAAGGAGTTCCTTCTGCACCTCCGGCGGAAGTGAACCCCGCTCACGGGCGCTTGAGCAGTTCCAGGGCGCACAGGACCAGCGCCTCGACGCCGGTGCGGATGGCGGGTTCCCGGTCCGGCGCGAAGAGCGGCGAATGGGGCGAAGGCAGGATCTCCCCGGCGGCCTTGGCCGCCTTGAAACGGCCCGGTTCCACCGCGCCCAGGCGCATCATGACCGAGGGGACGCCCGCGGCCTTGCCGAACTCGCCGAAGTCCTCCGCGCCCATCACCGCAACCGCCGAGAGCACGTGGTCCGCGCCGAGGCCCTGGGCCATGGCCGCCTTGACCCGGCGGGCCAGGGCGGGGTCGTTGTAGCAGGCGTCCTGGCTTTCGCTGAAGGTGATGGCGGGCTCCCGGGGCGAGCCCGCGGCGACGGCCTCGGCCTTGGTGATGCGCACGATGGACGCCAGCAGCTGCCTGCGCACCTCGGGGGCGTAGCTGCGGACGGTGAGCTGGAGTTTGACCTCGTTGGAGATGATGTTGTGCTTGGAGCCGCCGTGGATGGAGCCCACGGTGATCACCCCCGGCTCCATGGGGTCCTTCTCCCGGCTGACGATGGTCTGCAGGGCCAGCACGGTGCGGGCCGCCAGCACGATGGGGTCCACGGTGGTATGGGGCGCGGCCCCGTGGCCGCCCTTGCCGTAGAGGGTGATGTCGACGCTGTCCACGTTGGCGAAGGCATAGCCTTCCATCACCCCCACCGTTCCCGCGGGCAGGGTCTGCACGTCATGCAGGGCCAGGGCGAAATCGGGCCGGGGGAAGCGGGTCAGCAGACCATCGGCCAGCATGGCCCGGGCTCCCCCCACGGTCTCCTCCGCGGGCTGGCCCACCATCACCAGGGTGCCCCGCCAGCGGTCCTTCAGGTGGGCCAGGACGGCGGCGGTGCCGGCGAAGGTGGTCATGTGGAGGTCGTGGCCGCAGGCATGCATGACGCCGGGCTCCTGGCTGGCGTAGGGGAGGCCCGTCTGCTCCTGCACGGGCAGGGCGTCCAGTTCGGTACGGAGAAGCAGGGTCGGCCCCGAGCCATTGTTGAGCACGCCCACGACCCCCGTGCCGCCCACCCCGGTGGTGACCTCGAAGCCCGCCGCGCGGAGCTGCTCGGCCACCTTGGGGGCGGTCTTCACTTCCTTGCCGGAGAGTTCCGGGTGGCGGTGCAGGTCGAGGTAGAAGGCCTCCAGGCCGGGATAAAGCCGGTCCAGTTCGCCCTGGATCACCGGGTGGGGGGCCTTGGCGGGCTCGGCGGCGCCCAGGGTGGACGCTGCCAGGATGCAGGCGAGGAGGGAGGGCCAGCTGGGCATGGGTACTCCGAAGGATGGCAACCAGCGTAGCATCCCAGGACGGGCGGCCCTCATCCCGGGTAAACCATTCCCCCACTTGGCGTATCCTATCTGGGAGGGCCACCGGGCGCCACGCCCGGTCCGAGCTTTCCTGACTTTGAATCGTGAAGGGTTCCACATCCAAGAGGCCGTGCAATGGCAGATTCCCCCCTCATCCGGCTCACCGACATCAAGAAGTACTACCAGATGGGGGATATGGAAGTGCGGGCCCTGGACGGGGTGTCCCTGGACATCCACCGGGGCGAGTACGTGGCCATCATGGGCCCGTCGGGTTCCGGCAAGTCCACCATGATGAACGTCATCGGCTGCCTGGACACTCCCAGTCACGGGGAGTACGAACTCAACGGCAAGCTGGCCTCGGCCATGTCCGACGATGATCTCGCCAAGATCCGCAACGAGGAGATCGGCTTCGTCTTCCAGACCTTCAACCTCCTGGCCCGCACCACGGCCCTGCAGAACGTGGAGCTGCCCCTCATCTACGGGGGCGTGAAGACCAAGGAGCGGCATGCCATGGCCACCAGGGCCCTGGAATCCGTGGGCCTGGGCCCCCGCGCCGACCACATGCCCAACCAGCTCTCCGGCGGCCAGCGCCAGCGCGTGGCCATCGCGCGGGCCCTGGTGAACAACCCCTCCATCCTCCTCGCCGACGAGCCCACCGGCGCCCTGGACACCCGCACCAGCGTGGAGATCATGGCCCTGTTCGAGGACCTGTACCAGGAAGGCAACACCATCATCCTCGTCACCCACGAGGAGGACATCGCCCGCCATGCCCACCGGATCATCAAGCTCCTGGACGGACAGGTCATCCACGACGAGCCCAACGAACCCATCTCCAGCGCCCAGCATCTCGCGAACCTGAGAATCTGAGGACTACTTCAGGTCGGGCAGGGCCTCCACGACCGGCAGCATCAGGCAGCTCGGCAGGGACGAATTGCGGTAGACCGTATGTTCGGCCGCATGGAAATCCTCGTCCTTCGCTTTATAGATGTCCTCGAACACCTGGGGGTTGCGGTCCACCAGGGGGAACCAGGAGCTCTGGATCTGCACCATGAGGCGGTGGCCCTTCAGGAACGTGTGGCAGACATCGTTCAGGGTGAAACCCACCGCCGTGGGACGGCCGGGCACGAAGGGCGAGGGGTTCTCGAAGCTTGACCGGAACTTGCCCCGCATGACGTCTCCCCGCAGGAGCTGCTGGTAGCCGCCCAGGAGGTTGACGGGGGGTTCCCAGTCGGTGGCTGGCGGCAGCCCCGCGGCGCCGAAGTCGTCCGGATAGACGTCGATGACCTTCACCACCCAGTCCGCGTCGGTGCCGGTGGTGCTCACCTGGAGCCGGACCTGGATGGGGCCGGCCAGGGTGAGGTCCCGCTCCAGGGGCGCGGTGCGGTAGGTGAGGACATCCGGGCGGGTGGCGGCGAACCGCTGGTCGCCGGTCATGAAGTCGCCTCCCACCCGGAGTTCGGTGCGGGGCGTATAGGGCACCGGATGGGCGGGGTCGCTCGTGAACCGGTCGGCTCCCTCCGGGTCCCTGGGCGCCTCGAAGGCCAGGGCGCCGCCCTTGCCCAGATACAGGGGCACCGGCTTCGCGCTGGGCGGGGGCCAGGCCGGGAGAGCGTGCCACCGGTTCCGGCCGGTCTCGAAGACCGCCGCGGCGGGCAGTGCGGGGTTTTCGGCCCCCTTGAGGTGGTGCAGGAAGAAGGGGCGCTCCAGGTTCGCCTGGAAATAGGCGGAGGTGTCCGAGCCGAAGTCCACGTCCCCGAGGCGGTGGCCGGTGCCGTGGGACCAGCCTCCGTGGCTCCAGGGCCCCATCACGAGGGTGCGGTCCTCCCGGGGCGTCAGGATGCGGTGCAGGGCCAGGGGGCCGAAGAGATCCTCCGCGTCGAACCAGCCTCCCACCAGGAGTACCGCGGGCGCCGGAGCCTTGATATGGGGCCTGAGGTCCCTCGACTGCCAGTAGGCGTCCTTGGTGCCGTGCTCCATCTCGTCCAGCCAGGAGCGCACGGTCCCGTGGAGGTAGCGCTCGTCCGCGTGGGGCAGGGCGCCCAGTTCCAGGAAGAACCGGTAGCCGTCCGCGTGGGCCGGCAGGAAGCCCGGGTCCCAGCTGAGGACGGGGCCGGGGCCGGTCCGGGCCCGGCCGAAGGACGCGTAGAACCAGAACCCCTGGGACAGGAACAGGGCGCCGTTGTGGTGGTCGTCGTCCCCCTCGAAGAGATCGACCATGGGGGCCTGGGGGGAGACGGCCTTCAGCGCGGGGTGGGACCCCACCAGGGTGGAGGCCGCGTAGTAGCCCGGGTAGGAGATGCCCCAGACGCCGACCCGGGCGTTGTTCCCGGGCACGTTGGCCAGGAGCCACTGGATGGTGTCGTAGGCGTCGGTGGCCTCGTCCACGCCCAGGCCGTCGAGGTGCGGCGTGTCCTCGATGAACTCGCCTTCGCTCATCATCCGGCCCCGCACGTCCTGGCGCACGAAGATGAAGCCGTCCCGGGCCAGGGCCTCGGACGGCCCCGGGTGTTCCGGATAGGCTTCGGGTCCGTAGGGGCCGTTGCCGTAGGGTGTGCGGTTCATCAGGAAGGGCAGGGGCCCGGCGGCCTCCCGTGGGGTGTAGATGGCGGTGTAGAGCTTTGCCCCATCCCGCATGGGGACCATGGCCTCGCGCTTGAGGTAGTGGGTCCGGGTCCATTCGGCGCCCTGGCCGGCCATGGGGCTCGCCAGTGCCAGGGTGCCCGCGAGGGTCAGGACGGCCCCGAGCCTCACGGGAGCACCGGCAGGCCCAGCCGGGACGGGTGCTCCGCACCGAAGAGCACCTCCTGCCGGGCGGGCCGGAAGTCCTCGGGTCGCGCGTGGTAGATGTCCTCGAACACCTGGGGATTGCGGTCCATGAGGGGGAACCAGGAACTCTGCACCTGCACCATGATCCGGTGGCCCTTGGCGAAGGTGTGGCACACGTCGTTGAGGGCGAAGGCCACTTCCGTGGCCTGGCCGGGCACGAAGGGCTCGGGCGCCGAGAAGCTGTGGCGGAACTTCCCGCGCATCACCTCGCCCCGCACCAGCTGCTCGTAACCCCCCATCAGGTTCGTGGCGGGCCTTTTCCGCGTCGGGGCCGGCTCGGGACCGTCGCGGAAGTCGTCGGGGTAGACGTCGATGACCTTCACCACCCAGTCGGAGTCCGTGCCGGTGGTGCTCACCCAGAGGTCGGCCTGGATGGGGCCGGCGAGGGTGAGGTCCTGTTCCAGGGGCGCGGTCCTGAACACGGCCACGTCCGGACGCCGTTCCGCGAAGCGCTGGTCGGCGTCCATGTACTCCTGGACCATGCCGATGTTGATGCCGTTGTAGAAGGGCACTGGATGGGCCGGGTCGCTGGTGTAGGCCACCGCCCCCGCCGGACCCGGGCCCTGGAAGCTCATGGCGCCCGCGCCCTGGAACCAGAGTTCCCTGAGCGCCGTCCCCCGGGGCGGCCAGGTGGCGTAGCGCTCCCACCGGTTGGCGCCCGTGCGGAAGACGTAGGCGCCGGGCAGGGCCGGGTCCCTGGCCCCCTTGAGGTGGTGGAGGAAGAAGGGCAGCTCGATCTCGGACTGGTAGAAGGCCGCCGTGGGCGAGCCGAACTTCACGTCCCCCAGGTGGTCCCCCGTGGTGCGGGCCCAGCCGCCGTGGACCCAGGGGCCCATGACCAGCCGGTGGTCCGTGGCCGGGCTCTGGGCGTCGAGGGTCCGGTGGACCTGGAGGGTGCCGTAGAGGTTCTCAGCGTCGAACCAGCCGCCCACGGTCAGCACGGCGGGATGGACGTCCTTGAGGTGGGGCCGCAGGTTCCGGACCTGCCAGTAGGCGTCGTAGGTGCCGTGGGCCATCACGTCGTTCCAGAAGGGGATGCCGTTCCTGAAATAGCGCTCGTTGGCGCCCGCGAGGGGGCCCATGGCCAGGAAGAACCCGTAGCCGTCGCTGGTGCCGTGGCTGAAGGGCACGGGCCACTGGGAGGTGGGGGCGGGCCGTGGCCGGCCGAAGTTGGCGGTGAAGTTGAAGAGGTGGGGCAGCCAGAGGGCCCCGTTGCGGTGGAAGTCGTCGCCCGTGAACCAGTCCACGATGGGGGCCTGGGGGGAGACGGCCTTCATGGCCGGGTGGGCCCCGATCATGCCCGCGGCGGTGTAGAAGGCGGGGTAGCTGATGCCCCACTGGCCCACCTTCCCGTTGCCGCCGGGGACGTGCCTCTGCAGCCACTCCACCGTGTCGTAGGTGTCCGTGCTCTCGTCCACGCCGGGCGCCCCGTCCAGGGCGGGGGTCATGTCCACGAAGGCGCCTTCGCTCATCATCCGCCCCCGCACGTCCTGGTAGACGAAGATGAACCCCTCCTTTGCGAAGAGGGCCGAGGGCCCCAGGGTGTCGGGGTAGGCGTCCCTGCCGTAGGGCTCCACGCTGTAGGGCGTCCGGCTGAGGAGGAAGGGCACGGGCTCCGCGACCTCCCTCGGGGTATAGATGGCGGTGAACAGCTTCGTGCCGTCGCGCATGGGGACCATGACTTCCTGCTTGGCGTAGTGCTCCCGGAGCCAGGGAGCGCCCTGGGCGGGCAGCGGCAGAACCTGGGCGGCAGCCAGCGCCAGGGCCGGCACGAATCGACTGGCAGCGAGCATGGAACCCCCAGACGGGAAGTCTACCATTCTGCATAATGATGGAAGCCCAGGCGTATAGAATTGGAACCCTGAAGCGGACCCGATGAAGAACCCACCTGCAACCCCGGAAGCCGGATCCTGGGTCGACCAGCCCCTGAGGCTCGTCGTCCTGGGCCTGGTCTTCGTCAACCTGTTCGTGGCGTTCATGGCGTGGCGGTCCCTGAAGGAAAGCCGGGTCCAGTACCACGACCAGGCCTCCTTCGCCGCCCAGAACCTCACCAAGCTCATCGAGCAGTCCCTGGCGGGCAAGTTGACGGAGATCGACCTGGCCCTCCATTCGGTCGTGGACGAGGCCCTGAGGGAGCTTGAAGGCGGGCCGATCCGTCCCGGGCTGCTGGGGGCGTGCCTGGACCGGCAGTTCAGCCGGGTTCCGGGCCTGGATTCCCTGCGTTTCGCCGACGCCGCGGGCGTCATCCGGAGCGGCACCGGCGTCCATCCCGGGCAGAAGGTCCGCATTGACGACCGGGACTACTTCCTGCGGTTGCGCGGCGAACCGGGGGCGGGGCTCGTGATCTCGCGCCCTTCCCTGGGCCGCATCAGCGGCAAGTGGGTGCTCATCCTGGCCCGGGGCATCCGTGCGCGGGAAGGAGCCTTCCGGGGGGTGGTCTACGCGGTCATCGCCCTGGACGAGATCGGCAAGGTCTTCTCTTCGCTGGAGCTCGGGCCCCACGGCGCCGTGGGCCTGCGCGACCTGGACATGGGCGTCATCACCCGCTGGCCCAACGCCCCCGGCACGGTCAACCCCGTGGGCAACACCAACGTCTCGAAGGAACTCCGGGCCCGGGTGGGGGCGGGCGCCACGTCGGGGTCCTTCGACGCCCAGGTGGGGCTGGACGGCATCCCGCGCACCATCTCGTTCCGCCTGATCGGAAAGTACCCCCTCTTCATCGCGGTGGGACTGGCTCCGGAGGACTACCTCGCGGAGTGGCGCGGGGAAAGGGTGCGCACCTGGGCCCTGGTCGGGCTGTGCTGCGCGCTGAGCCTGGTCTTCCTCGGGGCGGTGATCCGCGCCGGCCGCAGCGGACGGCGGCGGGATGCCGAGATCCAGGCCAGCCGGGACCGGCTGAAGGCGGTCTTCGAGAGCGCCGGAGTGGGCATCTCCATCACCGACCGGGAGGGCCGCTACCTGGAAAGCAACCGGGAGTGGGCAGCGTTCCTGGGGCGTTCACCCGAGGAGGTGACCAGCCTCAGCAACCTCGAGATCACCCACCCCGAGGACCGGGAGCATACCCGCCACTACATGGGCGAACTCATCGCCGGGCGCATCAATTCCTACGTCCAGGAAAAACGGTACATCCGCCCGGACGGCCGGGTCGTCTGGGGCCTGCTGTCCGTCAGCGCCATCCCCGACCCCCGGGGAGGGATCCTGAACCTGGTGGGCATCGTCGCCGACATCACCGCGCGCAAGAACATGGAGACGGAACTGGCCTCGGCCAACGAGCGGCTCCTTCTGACCTCCCAGCACCTCCGGAACAGCATGGTCCGCCTCCAGGTCATCCTCGCCGATCTCCATTCGGGGGTCCTGGTCGTGGCTGCCAACGGTACGATCGAAATGGTCAACCCGGTATTTTGCACCCTCTTCGACCTGACGGAAAGGCCAGAGGACCTGGTGGGGATGGACCGCGACACCTTCCTCCGGGTCCTCTGGCCCCACTTCCTGGATCCCGAGGCCAACGTCCAGCTGATCAAGGAGATCGTGAGAGCGGACCTGCCGTGCTACGACGTGGAGACCCGTACGGCCGGCGGGCGGATCCTGCTCAGGGACTTCCTCCCCATCGTGGTGGACGGGGCCGTCACCGGGCGGGTGTGGACCCATCGGGACATCACCGCCGCCAAGGCCGCCGAGGCCCGGCTCCAGGTCCTCAACCGGGACCTGGAGGAGCGCACCCTCCAGGCCGAGGGTGCCAGCCGCGCCAAGAGCGAGTTCCTGGCGAACATGAGCCACGAGATCCGGACGCCCATGAACGGAGTCATGGGCTTGTGCCATCTGGTCCTGCGGACCGAGCTCACCCCCGGGCAGCGGGACTACCTCCTGCGGATCCAGGACTCCTCGCGGCGCCTGCTGGGGATCCTGAACGATATCCTGGACCTCTCCAAGATCGAGGCGGGCAGGCTCGACCTCGAGCGCCGGCCGGTGGATCTGCGCCGGGTGTTCGCCCATGTCTCGGCCCTGATGGAGGGCTGGGCCCGGGACAAGGGCCTCGCCCTGGCCTTCGAGCTTCCAGGCGAACCACCCCGGGGTCTGGTCGGCGACGAGCTGCGGCTGGGGCAGATCCTGCTCAACCTCACGAACAACGCCGTGAAGTTCACGGAGCAGGGCGGGGTGACCGTCACCGCGGGCCTGCGCGACCTGGAACCGGATCGGGTCCTCCTGGACCTCCGGGTGCAGGACACCGGCATCGGGATCCCGAAGGACGCGCTGCCTCGGCTGTTCCTGCCCTTCAGCCAGGCCGACGGCTCCACCACCCGCACCTTCGGCGGGACCGGGCTGGGCCTGGCCATCGTCAAGCGACTGGTGGAGCTCCTGGGCGGCACCCTGGCCGTGCGGAGCGAACCGGGGCGCGGCAGCCTCTTCTCCGTGAGCCTCCCGCTGGATCTCCAGGCCGAGCCCGAGGCGCCGTCACCCGCGGGAGCACCGGCCATGGCCCCGGGAGCCTTCGCGTGGGGCAGCATCCTGGTGGCCGAGGACGATGAGGCCAATCTCCAGATCACCCGGGAGATCCTCGAGGAAGAGGGCTTCTCCGTGGCCGTGGCCCGCCATGGCGAGGAAGCCGTGGCGCTGGCCCTGGCCCCCGGAGCCGCCTTCGATCTCATCCTGATGGACGTCCAGATGCCGGGCATGGATGGCCTGGAAGCCGCGGCGCGGATCCGCGAAGGCGGCTGCACCCTGCCGATCATCACCATGACCGCCCATGCCCTGCCCTCGGGGGCAGGAAACAGTGTGGAAGCCGGCGTGAACGACCACCTCACCAAGCCCTTCGACCCCGCGGACCTTCTGGCCCTCCTGGGACGCTGGCTGCCCATGGCGGAGGCCAAGGGGCCCTCGCCGGCAGCGGTCCAGCCCGAAGGGCCGCTCCCGGGGGCGGTGGACCTCGCCCGGGCAGGCGACCACCTCCAGGCCCTGGATCAGCGCCTGCGCCGCAGGAGTCTCGCCGCCCGCCAGGATGTGGCGGCGCTGGCCGCCCTCCTGGGACCGAACAGCCAGCTCCTGGGCTTGGAAGCGGCGCTGTCCCGCCTGGACTTCAAGAAGGCCCGGGAGGCGCTGGGCAAGCTGTCCAGCGCCCTGGGCATCGCCCTGGCCCCGTCCGGAGGTGGATCGTGAACAGGCTTCCCGTCATCCTGGTCGTGGATGACACCCCCTCCAATCTTGAGCTGGTGAACGAGATCCTCGGCCACGAGTACGAGCTCCTGGTGGCCGTGGATGGTCGCGAGGCCCTGGACCTGGCCGTGGCCGAACAGCCCGACCTCATCCTCCTGGACGTGATGATGCCCGTGCTGGACGGTTTCGAAGTTTGCCGGCTGCTCAAGGCCGAGGCGGGGACGGCGGAGATCCCGGTGATCTTCCTGACGGCCCTCACCGACACGGAAGCCCTGCTCAGGGGCTTCCAGGCCGGGGGGGTCGACTACGTGGGCAAGCCGTTCCGCCCCGAGGAACTCCAGGTGCGGGTGGCCACCCACGTGGGCCTGAAGGTGGCCCGGGACCGGGAGCTGGCCCTGCGCCGGGAGCTGGAGGAGGCCCTCCGCCAGGTGAAGCAGCTCTCGGGCCTGCTGCCCATCTGCGCCTGGTGCAAGAAGATCCGGGACGAGGAGGGCGAGTGGAACCAGCTCGAGGCGTACCTCTCCTCCCGGTCCGAGGCCGGCTTCACCCACGGGGTCTGCCCGGATTGCGCCAGGGCGATGCGTTCGGGACGCTAGCCTGGATTTCCACGAAGCGGAATCTGCCTAACAAACCATGCTTGGTTGCCTGATTCCGTCCGCTATGAGTCGGTAATCCGTAGAGGGCAACCACCCCACCATGGGACCGGCGTCGACTGATGGAGCAGTCCTGAGGCCAGGAGAATGGGAAGGTGAGCCCGGCGATGGAGGCGCACCACCACCTCCTTTTCCGTAATCTCAACATTCGCCTGGATATCGATCAGGTCGCGGAAGATGACCCTGGCTTGGGCATCAGAGTAGCCTCGCATGCGCCGGGCTGCCAAGCGATAGAGGCCATTGGCGATGACGAGAAGGACCATGTCGAAGTCCACTTTGAGGCCAACGGCGGAGGAGAGGGCGTCCGTGTGGAAGAAGCGGACGGCGTCCGAAAGAGCGTTCTCGATGAGCATGGAGGCCCTGGCTCCTTCGACTTCCTGGGCTTCACCCACTACTGGTGTAAATCCCGGAAGGGAAACACCGTTCGAGAAAATATTATTGACATTTTAGTTCATGCCTCGTACCCTTAGTGAATCCAAAAAAATCTCTATAGATCTCTATATGGTGGTGCCTGTGAGCCGTAAATATGTGATTCAAATCATTATCTGGATCTTTTTCTCAACTTTTATGGTCGCCCAGCCCGTCCCCCTGACAGGACCGCATATCCTCGATGCCCTCAGCTTCGCGGGTGCGTCGTCCGGTTGGTTTGTGGACCCTGCCACGGGGCGCTTAGGAGTCAATTTGCCCCTAGGAGCAGTTCCTGGTGAAATCCCCATTCCGGTTACCTTTCGCTTTGTTGGAAGCCCAACAACTAGGCTCAACTCCATCTCTGAACTGGTCAAGGGCCCGGGTTACCCCCCAACTATTCTCAACACGACTTGGACTTCTCCCATGCAGGGGGGCATCGATTTTGGCCACGACTATACCATCGAAGATGGAAGCTATCTTTGGGATTTGGCAACAGGAACTAGCTCAGGGACATTGGCGGCCCCCCAGCAGTTTGGTTTGGGAGCAAAAACCTGGAGCCAGGTGTCGGTGACACCTGATCAGACAAGGATTATGTATGGCGCCACAACAACAGATCTTGGCCAATGGGCGTCCCAGGTAGCATCCTTGGCGCCTCAGGGATTCACGGCCAGCAGTGCTTATTCAATTATAATGGATAGGGATCGTGCTCGGATTAGCCTTTACCTGCCGGAACTTGGCTCCACTATGCCAATTCTTTGGGTTGACCGGTTCAGTCATTGTGTGAGTTTCCAGTGGAAGAAGGGGCAAGCGGCGGATGGCTCGACAGTTTATTGTGTGCAAATAATGAACCAGCATGGCCTTGGTGTTCAGGTTCAATGGGACCAGTCCACGAGCACCGTGGCAGTTCCACTTTGCCGGGTTGATTTCATTGGTTTTCAGGCCCCAGCGGTTCAGATTACGGGCATTTGTAGCCTAGCTTCGTCCCCAATCTGGAAGATCTCAGGGGCGCCAGCCTTCTTGCCATCGCAAATCACGGTAGACAATCCTGCCGCCTTCGACATGGCTCCGCCGGCATGGATCTCAGCTGGGCTTCCCATACCGGTCCAAGCTGGGACAGATCTCTGGGCGGTATTACAGACGATGTCCTTTGGTTATACCGCTGGCAACGCTTTACTGAACACTTACACTGATCCCGTCGGGGTTTCAACCGAGTTTGGCTATTCCACATACACCTTCTACTCTGGGACCCTCGCAACCTCATCCACTGGAGCAACTACAAACACGGTCCAGGCCGTGACCTGTGCGAATTCGACTGACGCCGGCACCGGAGTGACACTGAGTCGATCCTGGACGAGAGTTATTCCAGTCTTCAATGCCATCACCGATAGTTGGACGCAACCCGATTGGACGACCACGCAGGTTCAGGGTTACAGCACGGGAGTCGCAACTAGCGTTCCGTCGGAAACTTGGACTTTTGCTAGCGGCACAACGGCCATTCATTATGGGAATGGGGCACTCATGGAGGACAGGGTCTTCACAAGTTCTCAAACCTGGTGCGACACGACTTATACGATGGGCGCGGCCGGAAACGGCGTTCTAAGGGGTATGGACTGAAAAGACAGTGAATCCATCCGGGCAATATTTTCTGGACCAGAAGGTCACAAGAGATCCAACCACCGGTATCATTTTGTCTCAGCAAACAAATATATCCGATCAAACAATTACCTTCACTTATGATACTAATTTAAATTTACTGAATGCTGGTCGACCTACTCTAGTCAGGACAACTGGAATTTATTCAGCCCCTAACCGTGTCACCACTTATACCTCTCAAGGGCTTCCGCTCCAGGATTATCTGGACGACGGTGCTGGCCATACCCGAGGCCAATCCTACACCTATGACCCAGTAGAGAATTATTATCTGGCCTCCGCCCATACTTTCGCTACGGGAATTACGGATACAACAGGACGAACTACAAACTACACTACTGGCTCAAACGGCCTGCCGGCAAGTTCAAGCACGACCTTTACCAGCCCGAATGGCGGAAATACTTCATTCAACCAATCATGGACCTATAACCAAGCCGGCAAAGTCCTCACTGAAACGAGTGGCCAGGGCGTGATCACAATGACAACATACGACAGCCTGGGTCGAGTACATACAAAAAATACTCCAGGCAAGCCTATCATAACTATTACTTATCCTAATAATCTGCAAGCCAATTGGTCCAGCACCAATGGCACTTCAGGTAGTACGATTAAAGATGGCTTTGGGCGTCAAATTAGCAAATTACGTGGGGATGCGGTCACAGAAACTTATTTATATGATATTATGGGACGAAAGACATCCTTGTTCGAAACCAACAATGCTGGTGTCACACGAACAAGCAACTGGACCTATGACCCCCTCGGTCGGGTGGTAACCCAGTCCAGTTATGCCTCATCGCTGACCCAAAATGTGACGTATGCGCAAGGGGGCAAAGGCACAATTATCACCTCCACCTTGAGCAACGGAGTTATTTCTACCGTCACCACCAATGAGTTCGGCGATACTTTGGACACCCAGAACCCAATTGCCGAGAATTACTACACCTTCGATGGCCTCCATCATCCGTTGCAAGTTTACACATGGACTGCGGGTACAGGTGCCAATCAACAAGAACGGACGTTCACTTATAGTGGCTTGGGTGACTTGTTATCCTCCACTGCACCGGAAACTGGGACTACATCTATTAATAGCTTGGATGCCCTCGGTAATCCAACCAGTGTCAGTTTCGCGGGGGTGCGGACCATTACTCAAACCTATGATGGGCTTGGCAGGCTTAGAGCCCGCTCCAATACGGCTGCGGGTGATGCGGTTTCCTTCGTTTATAATGGGATGGCACTCGGGACGGCATCCAACCAAAGCAGCCAAGGAACTACAGTCATCTCCTATGGGTACGATGCGAACGGGTCCTTGAATAATGAAACCGTCACCCCAGACTGGGTCAATGCATCCCCGTGGAGCATCGGGTATGTCAACGACAGCAATGGGAATTTGTCCCAACTTACCTATCCAGATGGTCAAATCGTTAATTACATATATGATTATTCGGCTGTTGGGTTTGGCAGACCGGTCCAGGTGACCACCGGCATTAACGGCGCAAGTGTTGCAAAAATTGGTTATGACAATTGGGGTAATCGCAACTTGCAAACCTACGGGTCTTTAGCTCAGGACTTATGGACTTACGACCCAGCCTCTGGGACCAAACTCCTTAGTTGGAATGCCACACCGGCCGGAGGTCAGGCAACTTCTCGAGGCTACTCGTATGACCCAATGAACCATCTGACCTCAGCAGGGGAGTGGACCTCACTGACCCATGATGTGCTTGGCAGGCTCACGCAGGCGACCGGATTTGGACTTTCCGACGCACTTACCTACGATGAGTTTGACAACAACATTAGTGCTCAGGCGCCCGGAAATGCTCCACCTTCGTTTAACAACTTCACCTTCAATCCGTTGACTGCCACCAGTCAGATTCCTCCCTCGACCCCTGGTGGTGTCCAAACAGGTTGGCTCGTCAACCCAGGGGGTGATGCAACGAATGTCGGAGCAGGTATCGGCAGTTTAGCGCCCGTTCTTGGGCTTGGATGGGATGGCTTAGGTCGGCTCTCCTCGGTAACTAACTCTGCATCCGGTGGCACTGAAACCTACACCTATTCCCCGTTGGGCATGCGCATTGCTAAGGCCAACTCCTTGGATCCCATTCAAAACCGGTATTACGCCTATACCTCAGGAGGAAAACTCTTGACCGAGTGGAGTCAGACCAATGCCACCCAAGACATAGGGCAGGCCGTCTCTGCAACTGGTGTCGTCTACGGTCCCACCACGAGCACTCACATGGGTTTGCAGGCGGCACGCATCTGGCACCAGACGGGCAACAACAGCGAAATTGATCACTTTTTGGGCACGTTTCCCACTGGCGACACACTTACCGCGACCATCTGGGTGAACGCCCCGGCTGGTACGTTGACTCAGGTCTTCATCGGCAATGCTGGCGGGAGTGCGCCGACCTACACGGATTGTGCGGCGAATGGAGTCATGGGAACCGGCACCTGGCAATTGCTGACTGTCACCCTCCCCAGCCTGTCCAGGTCGGTCCCCCTGTGGCTCTATCTCTACTGCAACTGCAACACGAGCGCACCCACCGGCACGTTTACCGTCATCGATGACATTAGTATGTTAAGCGCCTTGGCACCCTCTCAAAACATTGAGTGGTTCTCCGGCGGCCCGCAGGCGCCGCCGGGCCTAACGGCCGTCCCGCCGGAGGTTCACGGGGTTGGACGAACGGTGTGACGAGCGGCTATGGGTTTTCCGCCTTCCCCTCGGG
>Ga0316217_10001405_pt1 | contig 31424 bp, 20 predicted proteins | sample 1anoAmetaG_FD_203633 | JGI IMG/M metagenome (GOLD analysis project Ga0316217, IMG submission 203633) | Freshwater microbial communities from Trout Bog Lake, Wisconsin, USA - 1anoA | ecosystem: Environmental > Aquatic > Freshwater > Lake > Hypolimnion/Profundal zone | place: USA: Wisconsin... | reverse complement strand
TTTCTCTTGTCTTTGCCGCAAAATGATTTGTTCAAGAAATTCATCGCGCCGCGACTTTCCCCGGAAAGATGCCCCAATCTGTGCCTCACCCAGTTGGACATCGCCGCATGAAAGTACCACTGTTCAGCTAGTAAGTATAATGAAACTTAGAACCATAACTGAACTGTCTCGACAGTGGCGCGCCTCCTGCGCGACCATCGGCGTCGTCGCGGCCGCGCTTTGCGCGACGAACGCCCCTGCCCAGATCAATTGGATCAGCGCCGATGTCGGCAACCCGACGTTGAAAGGGTCGGTCGTGAACAATAGCGACGGCTCGCTGAGCATCATCGGCGGGGGAGACGACATCTGGGGCACCACCTCGGACTTTCACTTCTATTACGCGTGGGCCTACGGCTATAACTGGCAAGTAACCGTGGAAGTGGATAGTTTTGCGGGTCCTAATTGGTGGTCCAAACTCGAATTGATGGCGCTCATGTCGGATCCGAACGCAGGGCCTCAGGGCAACGATGCGTTTATCGCTAACATGTGGACCCAATCCACCACCCCACCGGTGGGCGGCATCGCGGGACAGAACCAATGGGGTCTCGACCAATGGCGAACCGTCAAAGGCGGCAATGCCGATTGGAAGCAGGCGGGCACCATCCCGGCGACGCCCGTTCCCGGTACTCCGGGGTGGATGCGGTTGACGCGCACCAACAGCGTTTTCACTATTTGGTGGAGTGCTGACAATGTCACCTGGAACGATGGTGGTGATATCGACACCGCGAGTTCGATCCTGACGGGACAGGACAACGGCACCAAGTTCGGGACTCCCTGGCCCGAGTTGCTTGCCGTGGGCGTGGGAGTTACCGCGCACGATGACGCGAACACCAGCGGCGCGACCGCGGTCATCCGCAACCTGACCGCCACGTTCCCGGGCGCCACGGCGCCCACGGCCATCACCCCGTTGGTCCAGGTGCAAAATGCGACGACCACCGCCGGCAGCGAAGCCTCCTTCTCCTTCTCGACCACGAACAACGCCCCGGTACCCATCGTCCTGGCCAGTTACCAGTGGTATAAGAACGGCGCGCTCCTCCCGGGGGCGACCGGCACGGCGCTGACCTTCTTGGCCGCTCCGAGCGACAACCAGGCCAAGGTCTATTGCAAGGCGACCATTCCGCCGCCCATGAACACGTCCGTCCAGAGCCTCAACAGCGCCACTGGAGTGGTTACCGTACTCAGCACGTCCCTGGTGCTCACCAACGGTCTCAAGACCGAGTTCTGGGCCAACCAGAGCGGCGGCGCGGTGACCATCACTAACATTGAGAATGGCGATATCGGCCCCGCCACTTGGATTTCGCTGCGGCCCGACTTTGACGACCCCGGTGGTTACGGCAACTATTACGCGAGCCGCGTCAGCGGTTTCTTCATCCCGCCGACCAGCGACAGCTACACCTTCTTTCTGGCCGCTGACGACACCTCGGACTTGTTCCTGAGCACCGACAGCAGCATGACCAACAAGCAATTGATCGCCCAGGAAAAGGCTTACAGCGGCAAGGATAGCTGGCTCACGGCCGGCTCCGGCAGCGCGTCGCAGAAACGTTCGGATCAATGGGTCGATGGCAATGGCGTCAATGTCTGGGGGGCCGGCATTCCTTTGGTCGCGGGCAACCGTTATTACATTGAAGTGGTGCATTACCAAGGCACCGGCGGAGATAACTTGGGGGTCACCTACCAGACGACCGCCATGTTCAATGATCCCAGTTGGCTCGCCCTGTTTACCAACGGCGTTCCGAGCCTGATGCAGGCCAGCAACTATAACATCGCGGCCATGAGTTATCCGGACACCACCCCGGTCTGGACGCTTCAGCCGACCAATTTGCTGACGGCCGCCGGCAGCGCCGCGACCTTCTATGCCACCGCCAGCTCCGGCGGCGAGTTCGCGCCGGCCTATCAATGGTATCGCGGGGGTGTTCCCATTGCCGGCGCCACTTCAACTTCGGTCTATCTCCCGAACCTGACATCCGCGGACAATGCCGCCACTTTCTTCTCGGTGGCCATCGCCCACGAAAGCGGCCTGATGAGCACCAGCATGGTGGCCACCCTCACGGTGGCCGCGCCCGTGTTCGAACCGGGCTTTGTGAAGGTGGAATGGTGGCTTTCCATCGCTGATCGAACGATTGTCGAGAAGGGCAATGCCTCCGCTCCCGACCACACGATCTCCTCGCCGAGGTTCGAGGCGGCGTCCACCGCATCCAGCTACAACAATTACGTCAATCGGCTCAGCGCGATGTTTACCCCGACGGTGAGCGGCAACTACGTGTTTTTTGTGAACAGCGATGACGCCAGCGACCTGTATGTCAGCACCGATAACACCCCCGCCAACAAGGTCATGGTGGCGCAAGAGACGGGCTGGAGCGGTGCGTGGCAGTGGACGGCCGTGGGCGGCGGCAGCAGTGTCACCCAGAAGCGGTCCGACCAGTTTGTGGATCCGACCTCGGGCAACCCGCCCTATCCCAACGGCATTCCCATGACCGCGGGCACGCCCTACTATATCGAACAGGATCACCAGGACACCGGCGGCGGCAACAACGCCGAAGCGACTTACAAGCAGTTCAGCGACCCGGACCCGGCGCTCGGCGAATACAGTGGTTTGCAAGGCAGCCTGGTGGGCATCTACGTCCCGCGCGCCTTCAATGTGGCCTTCACGATGGAACCGACCAATACGACCGTGGCCGCGGGCGGCAATGCGACCCTCTACGCCCAGGGCTCCACCGACTCCAAGGTGGCGGTCGGCGACACCGGCGACCCCCGCCCCCTGTGGAGCAACTACATGATCTACCAGTGGTTCAAGAACGGCAATCCGATCGCCGGCGCTACCACGAGCAGCTATACCTTCGGCCCGGTCACGCCGCTGGATGCGTCCTCGCAATTTGTTTGCAAGATTCGCGCGCTGGGTTACCAGGACAGCAGCGGCGCTTTGCTCTGGAGCAACAGCGTCCCCGTCTCCGTCTCCGTGGCCGGCGCCTCCGTTTGGGAGCCGGGCTTCGTTCAGTATGATTACTGGAAGCTCAATCCCGGCCGGGCGTCGGTGGAGAGCTTCTCGGCCGGCCCGCCGACCTACGCGATGGCCCTGCCCGCCTTCGAGGGCGATCTCGATAACTTCAATGACAACTTCACAGACGCCATGCTCGGGTACTTCATGCCGCCGACGACGGGCGCTTATGTGTTCTTCCTCAACTCGGACGACGACGGCGACTTGTGGTTGAGCACCGACACCTCGGCGCAGGGGCTGCGCCTCGTCGCCAACGAAACCGGTTGGGCCAGTGGGAATCTTACCTGGGGCGCGAGCTCCGGCACCGCTTCCCAGGTCCGTTCCGACACGTTTGTGGATCCGACGACGAAAACGACGCCGTATGCCAACGGCATTGTCCTGTTCGGCGGCCAGAAATACTTGATGTGGGTCACGCATCACGATGGCGGTGGCGGAAACGAGCTCGCGGTGAATGCCAAGCTGCTCAGCGATCCCGATCCCGCGAGCGGCTCGGAGAGCATCCTGCGGGGCAGCCTGGTCGGCGCTTATTTCCCGGCCTGCAAGTACGTGAGCTTCACGAACCAGCCGCAAAGCCAGACGACGGCGCCTTATACCGCCGTCACCTTCACGGCCAGCGGCATCACCGACTCGACCACGCCAGTCAGCGGCGAGCACAATCCATTGACCGCATTGAACAATCTCCTGTTCTTCCAATGGTACAAGAGTGGCGTTGCCGTGCCGGGGGCCACCACTTCGGCCTACACCATCGGCGAGACGCTGCCGTCGGACAATAACGCGCAGATCAGTTGCCAGATGCGGGCGCTGGGCTATGCCAACGCCAGCGGCCAGGGGATCTGGACCAACAGCCAGGTGGCGACGCTCAACGTGACCACTAACGTATCGCAAATGACCTACGCGGGCAGCTTCGTTAATAGCAACTATGTGCTCTTCAACAACCCGCCGACCAACTACATCACGCTGGCCTTCAGCACGCCGATGGATCCCGCGCTTCTCAGCCAGATGAGCACTTACACCCTGAGCAGCGGCATGACGCTCCTGGGGGTTTGGGCCAACAGCAACGATTACCGGAGCGTGGCCTTGGCTTACTCCGGCGCGCCAACCACGCCGCCGGGCCAAGTGACCGTTAGCGCGGCCCTGACCGGCATGGGCGGCGGCTACCCGGTTGCCAACACCTCGATCGCGGTCAACAACGCGACAGAGTTGACGGATACCGACATCGGTCCGACCCCCGGCATCGATCCGGCGATTCCCGGCATGATGTATGTCACCGGCACCAATGCCTATACGATCGCCTGCGAAGGCAGCGACATCTGGGCCAACGCCGACGGCTTCAACTTTGCTTACGAGACCAAGACGGGCGACTTCGACGTTGTGGTTCGGGTGAAGCACGTCTTGCATACCTCGAACTGGGCCAAGGCCGGTCTGATGGTGCGCGAGACCCTGGATTCGGCCAGCCGCAACTGGAACATCGTGAACGACCCGCTTTCCTCGGACGGCATCGCGGCGCCCGATGGCAGCGGCTACGGCGCCAGCCTGGTGGAATGCAACGCCCGCAACTCCACCAATGGCGCTTCCGGCGGCTGGGACACGAATCGTCCCGCTCCGGCTTATCCCAATGCCTGGGTCCGCCTCAAGCGGGTGGGCACGGTGCTTTACGGCTTTGCCAGCAAGGACGGCGTTACTTGGACGCAGCAAGGTTCGCAGGATCCGAGCACCGTGGGCGACAAGGTGGCGCTGCCCGACAAAGTGTACGTCGGGATCTGCTGCACCGCGCACAACAACGACACCCCCGGAACGACGCCGCCCCGGTACGTCTATACGGCGGACATGGACAGCTACGGCGCTCCCCCGGCTCCTCCAGTCAACACCATGTTGACAGTGACGAGGGCGGCTGGTGGAAGCATCACTGTCTCCTGGACTCCGGTCGGCGGTCGGTTACTTGCCAGCCCCGCGTTGGGAGCCAATGCCGATTGGCAGCCCACGGGCGCCGCCAATGGCGCCACCCTTCCAGTGACTGGGAAGGCTCAGTACTACCGCGTGGTTACCCCATAACGGTTCACTCACTTCCGTGTTAGCGCGCGAGCCGCTGGGCAACCCCAGCGGCTCGTTTGCCTTTTTCCGGAGGAGGCTTCGGGCGCGAAGGGGGAAGGAGAATGGCTCACGGTTCACCCCTATGAACGCGCCAGATGAGCACGGCGTCTCGATCGGGAACCAGAGCGCCGCATTCGAACCGGTGCGGCTGTTCCAAAGAGACATTTGCGGCTGTCCCTTCGGGACACCCTACAGCCCATTGATTTTAGCCAACTGGTCATTCCCCCATTCCTCTTCGCTTGCCATTCGAACAAACAACGGAGATGCTGGGGCCACTATGAAAGACACCTCGAAGTTGAAACAAGAGACCCTTCCGTGTATCTCCCGTCGCGCCGCCCTGGGGCGAGGGGCGGCTTTGGCCGCCGTCGTACTCGCGAGCCCCGGTTTGCTGGCGGCGGACGCCAAGCGCAAGGTCGTGGTTTGGTCGGAGGGCACCGCCAACGTGGACCCGGGTTCGAAGGGCATTTATCCGCAGGACATCAACACGGCCATCGCCGACGGGCTTAAGCCGCTGGCGGCCAGGGGATGGGAGATCGTTAAGGCGAGCTTGAACGATCCGGATCAGGGCCTGAGCGAGTCCCTGCTGGAGACCACGGACGTGCTGATTTGGTGGGGGCACAAGAAGCATGGCGAGGTCAAGAATGAGTTGGTGGACCGCATCGTAGCGCGCGTTAAGGCGGGCAAGATGGGCTTCATCGGCACCCACTCGGCGCATTTTTCCAAACCCCTCAAGGCCCTGTTGCAGACCGAGTGCAGTTGGGGCGAATATGTCGCCGACGGCACGTCGGTCGAGGTCATTGTCAGCGAGCCGAACCACCCCATCTGCAAAGGGGTAAAGACTTTTAAACTGCCCGTCATTGAACGCTACGGCGAGCCCTTTAAAGTGCCCGCGCCGGAATCCGTGCCCCTGGACGGGGTTTACACGCGGCCCGACGGCAAGACCCAGCCGGGGCGCATGGGCTTGTGCTGGACGATTGGCGAGGGCAAGGTCTTTTACTTTACCCCCGGGCATGAGACGTACCCCGACTACCACCGGCCCGAGGTGCGGCGGATCTTTATTAACGCGGTGGAGTGGGCGGCGCCGAAGGCCTGATCCATTAATTAGCGTATCGCGGCGGGACGCGTGACATTTCGGGGCGGGTAGTGTCTAATCCCCGGTGAGCACACTTGTGAGCGAATCGCAGGCACAACGCGCGGGTGCGGACATGCCAAAAGCCCCCCGCCGATGGCCCGGGGAGGACTCCCCGACGGCCCGCCCGCAGCCTGCGGGGACGCCGCCTCGCGGGCTCGCGGCGCCCGAGTTTTCGGAGATCTATACCGCGCACAGCCAGGCCATTTATTACCTGGCGTTGCGGCTCCTGGGCAATCCGGAGCAAGCGCAGGACGCCACGCACGACGTGTTCCTGAAAGCGTTTCGCAAATTGGATCAGTTTCGGGGCGAGGCCGCGCCGCGCACCTGGCTGTATCGCATCGCGATTAACCATTGCCGCAACCTGCAGCAGTCCTGGCAGGATCGCCACGTGTTCAGTAACGCGGACGAGGCCGTCTGGGAAGGGGCGGTGGCGCGGACGGATTCGCCCCTGCGAGTGCTGGAGACCAAGGAACTGGGCCAGCGCATTCAAAAGGCCCTCGACGCTTTGCCCGACGAATACCGTTTGCTCCTGCTCCTGGTGGCGGACGAGCAATTGAGCTATGAGGAAGTGGGAGCGCTCACCGACCAAACCCCCGACGCGGTGCGCGGCAAACTGCACCGGGCGCGCAAGGCCTTTGCCGTCCTGTTCCAAAAAACCGCTTGAGCTATGAAACACCAGCCACAGTTCCATTCCCGGGAGCAGCAACAAGAAAGTGAGCGGGCGGGGGAGCAAGCGCAACCCTTGGAGTTCGCCGCAGCCGAGGAGTTGCTCCGACACGATGCGCTGCACACGCCCGTACCGCCCGCCATCGCCGAGCGCTTGCAGGCGTCGGTCGCCCAGCTTCCTGCTCCCGCGCGCGCCTGGTGGCGGCGTTGCCTGGGCCTATGAGTTTCCAGAGCGAACTCGAGCTCCTCATCCGCGCCCGCTACCCGATTCTTTACCTCATCACGAGCGAGGAGATGCGGGCGCAGGGCGTGGTGGTGGAGATCGGGCGGAAGCGGCAAAAAAAAGTGTTTGAATGGAGTTGCAGCACGGGCATCGTGCCGGCGGGCGCCTCCATCCAGTCGCAGAAGCTCCGCAACGCGGCCACCAAGGAACCGTTGGCCGCCCTGGACCAGGTGATTGAGCAGGTCGAACCGGCGATTTTCATCTTCAAGGATCTGCACCCTTTTCTGACCAAGTCTCATTACGCGGTGGTGCGCAAGCTCAAGGAAATCGCCCTCCATCTGCGTAACAGCTACAAGACGATCGTGCTAATTTCGCCGCTCATGGAGATTCCGGCCGAACTGGAGAAGGAGATCACGGTCCTGAACTATCCCCTGCCGACGCGGGAGGACTTGGAGGAATTGCTGGAAAAGATTGTGGGCGAACTTAAGCAGGTCAAGCAGGCGCGCGTGGAGTTGGACGCCCCGGGGCGGGAGCGCCTCTTGCAAGCCGCGCTCGGATTGACCCTGGGCGAGGCGGAGAATGTCTTTGCCAAGATCATCGTGAAGGATGGCCGGCTCAGCGGAGAAGATGTCCACGAGGTCTTCGCGGAGAAGCAGCAGATCATCCGCAAGAGCGGGTTGCTGGAGTATTACGCCACCGAGGAGGGTTTCGAGCAGGTGGGCGGGTTGGCGGTGCTCAAGGACTGGCTGAACAAGCGCGCGCAGGCGTTTTCAGACGAAGCCCGCGCCTTCGGGCTGCCGGCCCCCAAGGGGGTCCTCATGCTGGGGGTGCAGGGCTGCGGCAAGAGCCTGTGCGCCAAGGCCGTTTCGACGCAGTGGCGCCTGCCGCTCTTGCGGTTCGACATGGGGCGCATGTTCAACAGCTTCATTGGGTCATCCGAGGAGAACGTGCGCCGGGCCATCGCGGTGGCTGAGTCGGTCGCCCCGGCTATCCTGTGGGTGGACGAGATCGACAAGGCCTTCGCCGGCGCACAGGGCTCCGGCGCCAGCGACGGAGGAACGACGGCCCGCGTCTTTGGCACCTTCCTGACCTGGCTCTCGGAAAAGCAAGCCCCGGTCTTCGTCGTGGCGACCGCCAACGACATTTCCCAGCTCCCGCCGGAACTGCTCAGGAAAGGCCGCCTGGACGAGATTTTCTTCGTGGATTTGCCCGGGCCCGGGGAACGGTTGGAGGTGTTCCGCATCCACCTGGAAAAGCGCGGGCGCAACCCCGATCAATTCGATCTGGAGGCCCTGGCCGAAGCCAGCGGTGATTTCAGCGGCGCGGAGATCGCGGAAGGCATCAATAGCGCCCTCTACGACGCCTTCCACGCCCAACAGGAATTGGCCACGCCGCATATTCTCAACGCCCTGGCCCAGACATATCCGCTAGCCCGCACGATGGACGAACAGATCAGCCGCCTCCGGGCTTGGGCCGACGGTCGAGCCCGCAACGCCAGCGCGTCTGCGACGCCCTGAGCCGGCGCCGCCGCGGTCCGAACCGAGGCCGCTTACGAAGCCGTTTCGGCCGACCACTGCTCCAGTTCCTGGCGCAGGCGTTCGACTGGCAGGCCGATGACGTTGCTGTAGGAGCCCGAGATCTGTTCGACCAGGAGGTCCCCGTCTTCCTGGATGGCGTAGGCTCCCGCCTTGTCGAGCGGGTTGATGCGCGCCAGGTAGCGCTGGATAAGCGCCGCGTCCAGCGGACGAAACGTGACCGCGGTCGTTTCCGCGAAAATGCGTTGTCGCCTTCCGCGCAGGTGCAGCAAACAAATCGCGGTGACTACCTGGTGCGTCCGCCCGCTCAGTTGCTCGAGCATTCGGTAGGCGGCCTCGAGATCCGCCGGTTTTCCGAAAAGTCGTGTCTCCAGGCAGACCAGGGTGTCCGCTCCGAGCACGAGCGCGTCCTGGAATTTCTTGGCGACCGCGCGCGCCTTGCGATAGGCGTTGATTTGCGATACTTCGGCCGCCGTCAATTGGTCGTGATGAATTTCGGGCGCGTCGCTCGGGATCACGTGGAAATCGAAGACACATTGGCGTAACAATTCGACTCGCCGGGGCGAGGCGGAAGCCAGAATGACCGGCGGCAGGCCTTGCAATGCGGATGCCATAGCCTCAACATACACATTCGCCCGTCCAACGTCGAGTAGGGGAATCACTTGTCTGCGACGAGCGGCAGAGGTCGGCGCGCCCGGCAGTAGCGCGGTACCTCCAGCCGACAGCGACGCGACAGCGCCCTAGCGCCGTGGCGGCAACGACCGATCCCCGGTTGCACCGCCTGCACATTAGCCGACTCGAGCGTCCGCAGCGCGAGTCCCGGCAGGCGACCGCGCTTTCCAACACCGCCAAGCCCCCGCAGGCTCGGGCCACCGGCGTGGCGCGAACCGTTAATCGCGCAGGACGTGACAGGTGTAACCGTCCGGATGTTTGACCAGGTATTTCTGGTGGTATTCCTCCGCCGGATAGAAGGCGGTGGCCTGGGTGATCTCGGTGGTGATGGGGCGATTGAACTTGCCCGATTTGTTCCACCGCGCCTTCACGCTCTCGGCGGTCTGACGCTGCTCCTCGCTATTGAAGAAGATGGCGGAGCGGTACTGCGTGCCGACGTCATTATGTTGCCGGTTCAGGGTGGTGGGATCATGCATGCGAAAGAAGTAATCCAACAAACTTTCGTAGCTGAGCTGACTGGAGTCGAAGACCACCTGAATCGCCTCCGCATGGCCGGTCGCGCCGGTGCATACCTGTTGATACGTCGGGTTGGCGGTTTTGCCGCCGCTGTAACCCACGGTGGTTTTGATCACGCCGGGAATCTTACGGATGATTTCTTCCATGCCCCAAAAACAGCCGCCCGCCAGGATCGCCGTGTCGTGAGTCGAGGCGGTGGCCAAACCCGCCCGCACGAACGGATCGAGATATTGGCCATAGCCGGCTTTGTCCATCTCCGCCACCGGAATGAACTTGAGGGACGCCGAATTAATGCAGTAACGCAAGCCGTTGGCGCCCGGGCCATCGGTGAACACGTGGCCGAGATGCGAATCGGCCTTTTTGGAGCGCACCTCCGTTCGTTCCATGCCCGCGGTCGAGTCCTTTTTCTCCACGACCTCCGCCGGTTCCAGCGGCTGGGTGAAGCTCGGCCAGCCCGAGCCGGAATCGAACTTGTCCAGCGAACTGAACAGCGGTTCGCCGGAGACGACATCGACGTAGATCCCCGGCTTATGATTGTCCCAATAGGCGTTGTGAAATGGCGGCTCGGTCCCGCATTGTTGGGTGACGGCGAATTGCTCGGGAGACAATTTCTTTCGCAATTGCGCGGTCGCAGGTTTCTTGAATTCGTTCATCTTTTCCGGTTCGAAGGTTGAGGTAGCCGCGGGCTGCGCGCCGGCGTGGCGCGCCAGGGCGAACAGGCCCGCCGCCGCCAAGAGCGCGGCCCCAATCCCAGTTAGTTTAATCGCTGGCATAAGTTATGTCCTCAGTAAGTATAATCGATCTTTCGCCTTTCGACGCTAAAATATTGTCGCGGCGACTTAACTGGAAGTCGGGGCGCGGGCCGAAACCTTACAACAAAGACTCAACTTTTGCGCGCGCGCCTCAGCAGCAGTTCCGCTTTCTTGCGAGTGGCCGGCCGCGAGTTCTGGAGTTGACGGCGGGCGAATTGGAGCGTCGACGCGGGATCGCGGAGCAAGTGGAGGAACTCCCCCAACGCGGAAAGGGCGTGGCCGATGGCGATATTCCGACATTCCGGGGTGGCGTAGCGGGCCTTGGCAACCTTCAGCAACTCGGTGGCGATCCGATCGGCCAGCAACGGCTTGGCCCGGGCGATGCGCGCGCCGCCTTTGATCGCGGTGGCGGCGGTGATCATGACCGGGCCTGGGATCGGAGAAAAGTACTGGTCAAAGAACGCGGCGAAACGGTCTTCAACGTCGATGCCCGCCAGGTTGGCCAGCACCAGGGAGGCGTTCCACTGGAAGATCTTATTTGGATGGCGCAGCCGGCTGGCGAAGAAATCAAAATGGGGATAGAGCAATTCCGGGCGCTCTTCACTAAGGAGAAGCAGGGCCTTGGCGCAACTGAACCGGGTGGGCGCCTTTTCGGCGCTTAGTCCCGTGATGAGGTCAGACAACAGGCCGGATTCTCGAAGGGTTTCGGCGGCGAGTTGCCGCGGGTTGAAAGCCGCTCGATCGACGAGCGCAAGCGGAGTGTTCATGGAGACAAATCTAGGCCTGGACGAACGGGGGGTCAATCTGGTTTGACCTTCAGCGCAGCGCGACCTGGTCGGCGCTGGTTCTGAAACGGTGCGCTTCATGGACTGCCGCGGGAAGCGAAGCGCCACGCCGCTATGGCTATTAGGGTGAGGCGGAGGAATCAGGTTGGCGGGAGTCGCTGGGGCGTTCAGCCAAATCGATGTCGCGCTCCGCTCCCGCCTTCGCGGAGGCTACGGCGAGGCAGGCGCCACCGCAGTCCATAGGCGTCCTCGCGCCGCGACGGAGCAATGCAAGCGCAACCGGGAATGTCCGAGTCCGCGGCAGGCTGATCGCAAGCATGGCTTTAGATCCTTTTGCATTGGACATTTTCGGACGCGAGTCCGACCCTGATCGCATGCTGGCGGACGCGTCCGGACCTGAATTGCCCGCTCTCAACCCAGCCGGCGTTACGCGCGAGGCCGGAGCGGTCGTTGTTGCGCCGTCTTCAGTTTCCTCGAAGATCGCTTTATTTCGCTCGTTATTTCGCGGGCGGGAAGACGTCTATCCGCGCCGGTTCGAGAGTCGGAAGACGGGGCGATGCGGCTACCAACCGGCTTGCGCCAACGAATGGGTCCGCGGGGTATGCGACAAACCCCGCGTCAAATGCGCCGAGTGTCCCAGTCGGCGCTTTCTTCGCGTTACCGATGCCGTGGTATTCCAACATCTTTCCGGCGTCGATGACTTGGGCCGGGATTTCGTGATGGGGGTTTACCCGATGCTGCTCGACGAGAGCTGCTTCTTTCTCGCGGTGGATCTCGACGGCGAGGGCTGGGCGGCGGATGCCGGGGCGCTGATGGAGATCTGCCGCCGCCTGGACATCGCGGCGGCGCTGGAGCGATCGCGTTCCGGCCAGGGCGGGCACGTCTGGCTTTTCTTTCAGGAGGCGCTGCCGGCCGCGCTGGCGCGCAACCTGGGCGCGCACCTCCTGACGGAGGCCATGGAGAGCCGCCCCGATATTGGCTTCCGCTCGTACGACCGGTTTTTCCCCAACCAGGACACGCTGCCCAAGGGAGGCCTTGGGAACCTCATCGCGCTGCCGCTGCAAAAGCAAGCCCGGGCGCGGGGCAATAGCGTTTTCCTTGACGACAACCTGGAGCCGCATCCTGACCAATGGGCCTTCCTGGCGTCGGTGCGAAAGCTCGGTCGCGCGCCAGTCGAGGCGCTCGTCAAGGAAGCGGATCGAAAAGGCAGAATCCTCGGGGTGCGGGCCGTTTCGAGCGAGGAAGACCAGGCGCCCTGGCTGGCGCCGCCATCGCGGCGGCGCCAGGAGCCTCCGATCACCGGTCCGTTACCCGAACTGTTGGAATTGGTCCTCGGCGACCAGGTGTATATCAGCAAGGCAGGCCTTCCGCCGCCATTGCGGAATCGCCTGCTGCGCCTGGCCGCGTTCCCGAACCCTGAATTCTATCGGGCGCAGGCGATGCGGCTGCCCACCTACGATCGCCCGCGCATTGTCGATTGCGCCGAGGACCTGCCGCTGCATGTCGCGTTGCCGCGGGGTTGTTTGCCGGAGGCGCAGGCCCTGTTGCGGGGCTTGAATATCACCCCGATCTTGCGGGACGAACGCTTTGGCGGGACACCGCTGGCGGTGGCCTTCGACGGCGAGTTGCGCCCCGAGCAGGAGGCCGCCGCGCAGGCCATGCTGGCCCACGAGACCGGCGTGCTGGCGGCGACAACGGCCTTTGGCAAGACGGTGATTGGCGCCTGGCTCATCGCCCGGCGCGGGGTGAACACGCTCGTGTTGGTCCATCGGCGCCAATTGCTCGAACAATGGGTCGAGCGGCTCTCCTCGTTTCTGGGAATTCCAACCGCGGACATTGGTCAGTTGGGCGGCGGTCGCAAAAAGCTGAACGGGAAGCTGGATGTCGCGTTGATCCAAAGCCTGGCGCGGAAAGGGGTGGTGGACGATCGGGTTGGCGGCTACGGGCACCTGGTGGTGGATGAATGCCACCACCTGTCCGCTCGGAGTTTTGAATTAGTCGCCCGCCGGTCCAAGGCCAGATTCGTGCTCGGCTTATCCGCCACGGTCGCGCGCAAGGACGGTCACCACCCGATTATTTTCATGCAGTGCGGCCCGGCGCGCTACCGGGTCGATGCCCGGCAACAGGCCGCCGCGCGGCCGTTCGCCCATCGCGTCCTGGTACGTCCGACCGGCTTTCGGGCGGCGCCGGCTCCAGACCAGGACGGGCGCGTCGAATTCGCCGGGCTCTATGCCGCGCTGGCGGTCGACGAAGCGCGCAACCGGATGATCTGCGATGACGTCGTCCGAGCGGTGCGCGAAGGTCGGTCGCCCCTGGTGCTGACCGAACGCACGGAACATTTGGAGCGGTTGGCGGCGGCCCTGTCCAAGGAGGTCGCCGACGTGATCACGTTGCGGGGCGGCCTGAGCCGGAAGGAATGGCAGTCGGCCAAGGCCCGTTTGGCCGAGGCCCCGAAGGAGGCTGGGCGCGTGCTCGTGGCCACCGGGCCGTTTATCGGCGAGGGCTTCGACGATCCTCGGCTGGACAGCCTGTTCCTGGCCCTGCCGGTTTCCTGGCGGGGGACGATCGCCCAATACATCGGCCGATTGCACCGGCGCTTCGAGGGCAAGCGCGAGGTCCGGGTGTATGATTACGCCGACCTCGACGCGCCCATGCTGGCGAAGATGTTCGAGCGGCGCTGCCGGGGGTACGAGGCCAACGGCTACACGATTTTATTACCCGCCAGCGCCGTGCCGGGCTGGCCCGAGGAATTCCCGCTGCCCGCCGATCTGGCGTGGAAAGAAAGTTATGGCGCCAGCGTTCGCCGCCTGATCCAGGATGGGGTGGACGTGGTTTTGGGGGACTTGTTTGTCCGCGCCGCGCGCCCGATTAGGTCGGCGCCGGAAGCGGCGGACCGGGCCCGGAGCGCCGTCGAAGCCTTCCTTTTTCGCCGGCTCGAATCGTTACCACAGACGACTGGTCGGTTCCGCTTGAACGCGGAGTTGCTCATCCCGTTCGACGAGCGAGGCCGAATGGAGGTCGACCTGCTCTGCGCGGACGCGGGGCTCGCGGTGGAGTTGGATGGCCCGCAGCACCTGGCGGACCTCGAAGCCTACCGGCGGGACCGGCGTAAAGACGTCCTGCTGCAAGAGCATGGCTACTTCGTGTTGCGATTCCTGGCGGAAGATGTCAGCTCGCATCTGAGCGAGGTGTTGGACGCGATCCTGCGCGCGATGGAGCGCCGGAGCCGGGAACGGGAGGGTTGAAGGGCGAGACCTTGTCGCGACGCTCATCGGTTCATCGGCCGAAAGGCGGCAGCGGCTTTCGCCCCATCGACGGCGCGGCGCGAAGGCTGAAGACCACCGCGGTCCAAGATGCTTACGACCACCGGAGGCGCTGGAGCGTCCGAAGGGTCTTGGATTACGCCAGTCCCCTGGCGCTTTGGGAGAGGCATGGAAAGTTGGAGGGCGCCAGTCCCTCGCGATCGCGGTGGCCAGCGCCAGGAAAACCGGCAGTACGGTCCGCGCGGTTGATTAATGGAGGCAGGCAGCCGGATTGAGCGCATTAACCTCGTCCAGGATCAATACGCTGGAGATCGTTTTCATGGTCTGATGGTCGCCGAACGTCCAGACCACGCGTTTGTCGGGCGTGACTTCAATGAGGTGCGGGGCTTTGCCGAATTGGTTATGCCCCAGCCAATTGGACATGACGGTGTTGCCGTTGGGCAAGCGTTGCAAGCCGGCCATGAATTTGAGGCTAATACCGGGCAATTCGTCGCCCTGGACTTGCCAGACGGTCTTTCCGCTGGCATCCACCTCAAAGACGCGGGCGCCACCCTCGCGGTCGCCGCAGGCGATCAAGGTGTTGCCGTTGGGCAGGCGCGCGACGCTATGGGGGCCGCCGGCGGCGGGGATCTCCTTCAGCACTTTGCCCTGGGGGTCATACTCCCGCACCAACTGGTCGCCGTAAAGGGTGACGAGATAATTGCCATTCTCCAATCGGCGCGCGTTGCGCATGAAGGTGTGCCCGCCGGTCTTGCCTTCCGGCAGCAGGCGCACTTCGTTGACCACTTTGCCCGAGGGATCCACCTCCAGCAGGCGTCCGGAACTGCATTCGCCCACGAAGGTGTTGCCGTTGGTCAAGCGCTGACAGGCGTAAATCTCGCTTTGAGATTGATAGTCGAACACGACCTTTTTCTCGCGGGTGATCTCGCGCGCGCCATGGCCGGTGTTGAACAGGAGGTTTCCGTTCGCCAGCACCCAAAGGTCGTTGCAGCTCGGCGCGTCATATTCCCACTCCACCTTGCCTTCGCGCGAGACAATAAACACCTTGCCTTGGCTGTAATCGGTGCAGACGAAGCGATGTCCTGGAAGTGGATTCGCCAGGGGCTGAACCGGATCGGCGGCGGCGGCGTGAAGGCAGACCAAAAGGACGGCTGCGAGACTGAAGAAGGTGGGTGCGGGCGATGTCATATGAGAGGATTGAGTATAGGTTGTTGGTGGTCGAGTCAACGAGTTTATGGTCGGTTTGCGGCGCTACGATCACCGGCGGCGCTTTCTGACCGGCTTAAGCGCCGTCCAGGCGGGACGCGCGATTTGTGCGCAACGACCACCGCGGTTATATTGGCCTATGCCAACCCGGCTCAACCTATGGCCACCGCGATGCCACGGTCCTGAGGGCATTAAATGCGTTCGCCCTCGCTCGCTCGGGGCCCTGACCGAACCCGGGCGGAATTTACCGGCCCGGGGCGATCGCTGGCACTGAAATGATTATGACTCCCTGTGCGGAAACGCGACGACTCGAAGCGGACGCCCGACGACGGGCCAATTGGAAACGTTGGGGGCCCTACCTCTCGGAGCGCCAGTGGGCCACGGTGCGCGAGGACTACTCAGGGCAGGGGACGGTCTGGGAGTACTTCCCTCACGACCACGCGCGCAGCCGGGCTTATCGGTGGGGCGAGGACGGTTTGTTCGGGATCACGGACCGGGAATGCCGACTCTGCTTTGCGCTCGCGTTGTGGAATGGCCGAGACCCCATTCTCAAAGAGCGGCTCTTTGGGTTGACGGGTCCCGAGGGCAATCATGGCGAGGATGTCAAGGAGTGCTATTTCTATCTGGATTCGACCCCGACCCATTCGTGGATGAAGGCGCTCTACAAGTATCCGCAGGCGGAGTTCCCGTATGCCCGACTGGCGGAGGAGAACCGGCGGCGCGGCCGGAGCGAGCCGGAGTTCGAGTTGGGAGACACGGGGATCTTTGAAGGCGAGCGATATTTCGATATCGTGGTCGAGTATGCCAAGGCCGACCCGGACGACATTCTGATCCGCATCACGGCGGCCAACCGCGGCCCGGAGCCGGCGGTGATTTATTTGTTGCCGACGCTGTGGTACCGCAACACCTGGATTTGGGGATGCAAGCATGAGGGTTGTTGGATTCGGCCGACCCTCAAGGGGTTGGGCAACAGTACGGTGCAGGGGGACCATGTCAATTTCGGCCGGCATTTTCTGACGGCGGGTCGCGGCCCGGGCGGGCAAGCGCCCACGCTGCTGTTTACCGAGAACGAAACCAATTTCCGGAGACTCCACGGAATCGATAATTGGACCCCTTACGCCAAAGACGGCTTTCACGAATACCTCATCCACGGGCGCCGAGAGGCGGTAAACCCTAAGCAGACCGGGACGAAAGCCTGCGCGCTTTATCGGTTCGAGTTGCCCGCGCGGGGGGAGGCGTCCGTGCGGCTGCGGTTGGCCAACCGCCCGTTGGAGGGCGATGCGAGCCTCGGGGAGGAATTCGAGCGAGTCTTTACGGAGCGATCGCGCGAGGCGGATGAGTTTTACGCCCGGCATTGGCGTCAGGGCGCGGGGCCGCCGCAGCAGCAGGTGGCGCGCCAGGCCTACGCGGGGTTGTTGTGGAGCAAGCAATTCTACCATTACATTGTTCGGGATTGGCTGGAGGGCGATCCCCAACAACCGGCGCCCCCCGCCCAGCGCTTCCGCGGGCGTAATGCCGAATGGACGCATCTCTATAACCGCGATGTGATCTCCATGCCCGACAAGTGGGAGTATCCTTGGTATGCCTCCTGGGACCTGGCCTTCCACATGATTCCATTGGCGCAGGTCGATCCCGATTTTGCCAAGCAACAGCTCGTCTTGTTTTTGCGGGAGTGGTACATGCACCCGAACGGCCAATTGCCCGCCTACGAATTCAATTTCGACGATGTCAACCCGCCGGTCCATGCCTGGGCTTGCTGGCGGGTGTACAAGATGACCGGGGCCCGGGGGGAACGAGACCGGCTCTTTCTCTCGCGCTGTTTCCAGAAGCTGATCATCAATTTTACCTGGTGGGTTAACCGGAAGGACCTTGAGGGCAGGAACCTGTTTGCCGGGGGGTTCCTGGGCCTGGATAACATCGGAGTGTTTGATCGTTCCAAACCGCTGCCCGAAGGGGGCCAGCTAGGCCAGGCCGACGGCACGGCCTGGATGGCGTTCTACTGCGCCACGATGCTCTCGATCGCCCTGGAGTTGTCGCGTGACAATCCGGCGACCGAAGACATGGCCTCCAAGTTTTTCGAGCACTTCGTCGCCATTACTGATGCCATCAATCAGCCGGAGGGGGTAGGCCTTTGGGACGAAGCGGATGGCTTCTATTACGACCATCTCCGGGTGGGCGGGCGGATCATCCCGCTCAAGGTCCGTTCGTTGGTCGGGCTTATCCCTTTGTTGGCGGTTGAGGTGCTGGATGACGACTTGGTCCAGCGATTGCCGGGGTTCAAGAAACGAATGGACTGGTTCATCGAGCATCGCCCGGAACTTCGCGCGCAGAGTTCCTATTATGCGGAACCCGAAGCCGACAGCGGGGGCGGCCGCCGCTTGCTGGCCATTCCCTCGCGGGATCGACTCCTGAAGGTGTTGGCCTATTTATTCGATGAAAGCGAGTTTCTCTCGCCCTTTGGCATCCGCTCCGTCTCTCGAGCGCATCAAGATCGGCCGTACGCGCTGAATCTCGATGGAAAGCAATATCGCGTGGATTATGAGCCGGGGGAATCCTCGACCGGTTTGTTCGGCGGCAACTCGAATTGGCGGGGTCCGATCTGGTTTCCCATCAATTACCTCATTATCGAAGCCCTCGAGCGCTACCATTACTTCTATCGGGATACCTTGAGAGTGGAGTTTCCTACGGGCTCCGGGCGGAAACTCAACCTCCAGCAGGCGGCCAACGAATTGGGTCGCAGGCTTTCCGGGCTCTTCCTGCCCGACGACCAAGGCCGCCGCCCGTGCCAGGGAGCGGAGGCGCGATTCGCCACGGACCCGTTTTGGCGGGAGTTGGTGTTATTCCATGAGTACTTCCACGCCGAGACCGGCCAAGGGCTGGGCGCCAGCCACCAGACCGGCTGGACGGCCTTGGTGATTCGGTTGCTGGAGCATTCCGGGCGCGGGAACGGGGAGGGAGGCGAGAACCCACGTTAGGTATGTGTCCGATTTGTGCGTGTAGAGGTCTCTTTTCTTCATTGGACTAAATGCTGAGGTTCGCTTAGGTTAACTAGGCTAAATTGGGTGCGGCAGTGAGTCTTGTTTCTGCATGATGCGGGTGCGGGCTTTGTTGCCACGGACGTCGGTGAAAGCCGCAGGGGCAAGCGACGGAAGATGGATGTAGGTTCAGAGATTAGCGATCGCTGTCAATGCGAAGTAAAAGCCGTGAAAATGGGTAAATCGTGAAGCAGAGAACAAAACTAGTTATCTTCTTGGGTTTGGTCTTGTCGCTGGTTCAGGCCAAGGCGGATCTGACCATTACCCTCGACAATGGCACGACTGGCCAGCCAGGAAACGATGGCCAGGGAACCATTGGATCTTGGTTGGGAGGCGTCAACGGGCTGGTTGCAACCTATAACGCCGCTCACCCCGGAGTAACGCTTCCCACTTCCGTTGGAAGCGAGTTGTTTCGAGTGAATGTTCCAGGCGCCAACCAAACGGGCTATTCCGTCGCGGCCAACAAGCTTTCGATTACCGTCCCGACGGGCGCGGTGGGCGACTACGACTATTTGGTCTTGCATTGGGGTGGACCGGGCGGCGGCGAGATTCAAGCGTTTTACATCGGCAAGGACACCGGGTCCATAACCTTCAATTCCCCGTTTCAAAATGGCCAGCAACACGCTCTTAGCTGGTATGACGGTTTCGAGAAGATCGTCGCGGCTCCCGAACCCACGACCCTGCTGGGTGGGGCGTTGCTGCTGCTTCCGCTCGGGGCGAGCGCGATGGGTCGCTGGCGCAGGAACCGCGCGGTGTCCTAGGGCTTCGGATCAGCTTTTTTGGCGGTATTCAGCGCCTCCGCGCGGCCTCGGCTTGTCGGGCTTTTCGCTTTTCAGAATGGGTGGCTTGGCCCGGCTTTCAGCCGGGCGATCCCGAGAACCCCGCGTCAGACGCAGCGCGGACTGTGGCGGCAAGCCCAGCCTCGCTCTATAATGCGCCACTCGCCCGGCCGGGACGAACTTGACGACCGGCGGCTCCGGGATATGTTCTCCTCGTCGGCAACCTCAACCCGGAAAGGCATTACAATGAAAGTCATGGACATTGCGTTCACCGGTTACCCGGTGACGGACATCAAGCGCGCGCGGAAGTTCTATGAGGATACACTCGGCCTGACGCCGAGCCGGACCTTCGAAGAAGGCCCGTTTTGCTGGGTCGAATATGATCTGGGGCCCTCGACGCTGGCCCTTGGGTGCGGCATCCCTGACTGGAATCCCTCGCCCGGCGGCGGTTCGGCGGGGTTGGAAGTGGAGGACTTTGACGCCGCAATGGTCGCGATCAAAGCGGGTGGCTATGCCGTGCTCAAAGGGCCCATGGAGACGCCCGCGTGCTTCATGGCGGTGGTAGCAGACCCGGACGGGAACGCCGTCACTCTGCATAAGCGCAAAGCGTAGAAAGCGGCGGTCGGCCGGGTTTGGAATTATTCCAAATATTGACAGCGCCGGTTTCGGGGCTAGATTGGCCGTGATTATGGGCCCGGCTCAGAAAACCAAACTGAACGAGCGGTTGAACCAGCAGTTGGCCGACCGCGGATTTCGGTTTACGCCCCAGCGCGAGCACGTCTATGCTGTGCTCCTGCAGAAACGCGACCATCCGACGGCGGAGGAAGTGTTCATCCGGGCCAAACGCGAGCTACCCGAGATCTCGATGGCGACGGTGTACAACTGTCTGGACGCCTTGGTGCGTTGCGGGTTGGTGCGCCAGGTGGCCTTGGAGCGCGGCGCGGCCCGGTTCTGTTCAAACATGCGCGAGCACTGCCATTTTTATTGTGACGCCTGCGACAATGTCTTTGACATTGAGATTCCGCCGGGCATGGGGATCCCGTTGCCCCAGGGCTATCAGGCGCAGCGGTTGGATATTGCGATTCACGGGCGCTGCCCGGCTTGCGCCCAGGCGAAGCCGGTCCAACCGCGAGCGATTTCAAGATCATGAGCACCGCAACCGAGACTATCGAAGGGTTGGTCGCCAAGGAGTACAAATATGGGTTCTACACGGACGTGGAAACGGACTCGGCGCCGCCCGGTTTGAACGAGGATATCATTCGGCTGATTTCGTCGAAAAAGAAGGAGCCCGAGTTCATGTTGGAATGGCGTCTGAGGGCCTACCGGCATTGGTTGACCATGAAAGAGCCGGCGTGGCCGCACGTGGAATACGCGCCGATTGATTACCAGAAGTCGGTTTATTATTCCGCCCCGAAAAAGCGCGGGGACGGACCCAAGAGCCTGGAGGAGGTCGATCCCAAACTGCTCGAGACCTATGAGAAGCTGGGCATACCGCTGAAGGAGCGCGAACGCTTGGCTGGGGTGGCGGTGGACGCGGTGTTTGACAGCGTTTCGGTGGGCACCACCTTCCGCGACCAGTTGGCCACCCGGGGCATTATTTTCTGTTCCTTCAGCGAGGCCGTTCAAAACCACCCCGACCTCGTGCGCAAGTACCTGGGCGTGGTCGTGCCTTACACGGACAATTACTTCGCGGCCTTGAATTCGGCGGTGTTCAGCGACGGCTCGTTCTGTTTCATCCCCAAAGGGGTGCGCTGTCCGATGGAACTGTCGACCTACTTTCGCATCAATGCGGCCAACACCGGGCAGTTCGAACGCACGCTCATCGTGGCCGAGGAAGGGGCCTCGGTCAGCTACCTGGAGGGTTGCACGGCGCCGATGCGCGACGAGCACCAGTTGCACGCGGCCGTCGTCGAACTTATCGCCCTGGATCACGCTCAGATCAAGTACTCCACGGTGCAGAATTGGTATCCGGGCGACGAGCACGGCCGAGGCGGCATTTATAATTTCGTCACCAAGCGGGGGCTTTGCAAAGGGAGAAGTTCGAAGATCTCGTGGACCCAGGTAGAGACCGGGTCGGCGATCACCTGGAAGTACCCGAGTTGCATTCTGCTGGGAGAGAACTCCGTCGGAGAATTCTATTCGGTGGCGGTGACCAACAATTACCAGCAGGCGGACACCGGCACCAAAATGGTGCATATCGGCAAGAACACGCGCAGCACGATCATTTCGAAGGGTATCTCGGCGGGGCGCGGGCAGAACAGCTATCGCGGGCTGGTGAAGATTCAGAAAACCGCGGCCAACGCCCGAAATTTCTCCCAGTGCGACTCGTTGTTGCTGGGGGACAAGTGCGGCGCTCATACCTTCCCCTACATTGAGGTGAAGAATACGACGGCGCGGGTCGAACACGAGGCCAGCACCTCGAAGATCGGCGAGGACCAGATATTTTATTGCAACCAGCGCGGGTTGGCCACGCAGGACGCGGTGAATTTAATCGTTAACGGCTTTTGCAAAGAGGTGTTTCGCGAGTTGCCCATGGAATTCGCGGTCGAGGCGCAGAAGTTGCTCGGGGTGAGCCTCGAAGGTAGCGTGGGATGATGGAATGAGAAACCGATGAACCAACCGATTCTTGAGATAGTGGACCTCAACGCCGGGGTTGAGGGGAAGACGATTTTGAAGGGGATTAATCTGACGCTCCGCCCCGGGGAGGTGCATGCCATTATGGGACCAAACGGCAGCGGCAAGAGCACGCTGGCCGCCATCCTGGCCGGGCGCGGGGGCTATGAGGTGATTTCCGGCCAGGTTTTGTACGAGGGCAAGGACCTGCTCGGCCTGGCTCCCGAGGAGCGCGCACGGGAAGGGGTTTTCCTGGCGTTCCAATACCCCGTCGAAATCCCCGGCGTCAACAGCACGGTATTCCTGAAGGCCGCCCTCAACGAGATACGGAAGCACAAGGGCCTTTCCGAGCTCGACGCGATGGAATTCCTGGTCTATGTCAAAGACAAGATCAAGTTGCTCGAACTCAATGAGGGACTGCTCCATCGGTCGGTCAACGAGGGATTTTCCGGAGGCGAGAAAAAGCGAAACGAGATCTTCCAAATGGCAGTGCTGGAGCCGCGCCTGGCCATCCTGGATGAGACTGATTCCGGTCTTGACATCGACGCGCTCAAGATCGTCTCTCATGGCGTCAATGCTTTGCGCGGCCCCGCAAGTTCCCAACTGGTGATTACTCACTATCAGCGGCTGCTCAATTATATTGTTCCCGACTATGTTCACGTCCTGGCTGATGGCCGTATCCTGCGCACCGGCGGCAAAGAACTGGCGTTCGAGCTGGAAGAAAAGGGCTACGATTGGCTGCTCAAGGAAGCGCTCGCGGGCAGCGCCGTCTAATGCCGGCCTAATCGAGCTTTTGCTGGGCAAAGGCCGGTTCCTTTTCTAGGCTGGAGCCGGGCATGGAACCGGACCTTGAAGCAGGTTTGATCGCCCGCTGTCGACAAGGCGAGGCGGGGGCGTGGGACGAATTATTCAACCTTCATTACGCCCCCACCGCGCGGTTTCTCTTTCAAGTCGGCCCGGGCTGGTCCTCGGAGGACGTCGAGGAGGTCTGCCAGGAAGTCTTTCTATCCGTGATTCGGAATCTGGACTCCTTCAATGGCGGCAGCCGGTTTCAGACGTGGTTGTTCCGGATCGCGGTGAACAAGGCCCGGGATTACCGGGAACGCCAGCAGGCGGCCAAACGCGGCGGCGGCCAGGTCACCCTCTCCTTGAACGCCGAAGACCCCGGGACGGGTTTGACGCCTGACCCGCCGGCGTCGGCCCCGGGTCCGGATGCCGCGCTGATGGCGGCCGAGGAGGGCGCGCTCGTGCGCCAGGCGCTTGATCAGCTTGGCGGACCCTGCCGTGAGATCATCGAACTTCGTTATTTTGCCGACCTGAGCTACGAGGAGATCGGCCTTTCGCTGGGGCTCAACATCAAGACCGTGAGTTCGCGACTCAGCAAGTGCCTGGATCGGCTGGAGGTCATTGCGCGGCAGATCCTGCCGGGCGAGGAAACGGCGGGGGTTCCCGTCTAATAAACAACTGGCATGGCCATCGACCCTGAACGTCCCATCGAAAAAGCGTTGCGCGCTTACGCCCGGAAGCGAGGCGAGGAAGCCGGCGTCGGTGGGGAGTTGCGCCCGGCGGTGCGCCGACGTTTGCGGGAGGCGGTGGCTCGACAGTATGACTCCCGTTCGCGGGGCCCATCGTACTTTGGCTTCACATGGCTTTCCTGGCCCAGGTTGGCCTGGGGGTTGGCGGGCTTGGCCGTTCTGGCGGTGATTACCGTTGGCGGCTGGCACGCAAACCGGCGCCGCGCGACGATAGGGATCTTGGCGCAAAACCAGCCTCCTGCCATGGAGCCGTTATCCGAAGCGCCCAAATCTCGCGTGTTTGCGGAACGGGAAGCGACACCCGTACCGGGGCCGGCGCCCGTTGCCTCTCCGGCTCCGGTCCCCGCCCCATCCAGGGTCAAATCCTCGATCGCCGCGCGTTCCGTCAATCAGCCGGGGAGCGCGAACGACGGTGTTTCTTTGTCCGCGCCCGGCGCCGAGGATCACGCCACGTTCGCGCGTCGCTACGGGGTGGCTGGGGGAGCCGCGCCCAATCTTCAGCCTGCGCCCCCTATGCCCGCCATTTCCGCCGGAAGGGCGGCAGCCCCGTCCGCCCCGGTCAAGGATCAACTCCTCGCGGACAGGGTTTCCGAACTGCGGAGCGATCCGCAGGACATTTCCAGCGACCGATTGGCGGCAGCGGTTCCGTCGGCGGGCGCGACGAGGGCCTTGAAGGGGGCGACCATGGCGAAGGAAGTCCGGGCGGAGAGGCGGTTGAACACTGATTCGGTGAGCTTTCGTTTCGCCCGAGTAGCAGGCCAGGCCAAAGACGACGCCAGCGCGTTCGATCCGACTTCCGGCGCCGTTCTGTTGACATTCCAACTCGATCGGGTCGGCAAGGAGGTGCGGATTACCGATCACGATGGCTCCGTCTATGTCGGCAGCCTCCTGGCATCGAACTCCTCGGCGATATTCTCGGCGAGCCAAGCGCCTTTAGTCGCTGGATCGAAGGTCGCCCAACCGAGCGACCGGGGCATGGCGCCGACGCCCTCGGCCAGGGGTTACGCTTTTCGGGCGAGCGGTAACAACCTCACTTGGAAGCAGCAGGTGGTTATTACCGGCGCCCTCTCGCAGACGAACAACCTGGCAGTTTTTCGCGGCAACGTGGTGGTGGGCGGCCGTTCCAATAAACGGATCGAGGCGGTGGAACAAGAACCATGATCGCGCGCCTTGGCGAGGCGGTCGGATCTCTTAAGCCGACGTTAAAGGAAGTACCCCCGTTGCTTCTCGCTGAGGGGGAGGCCGATACGTTCCATCGCTTGCATCATATCTTCCCACACGCGGCGTTTTTCGCTCTTGGCTTGGTTGCGCAGCAAGTAGGCGGGGTGATAGGTGGGCATCAGCGGGATGCCGCGATAGGTTTGCCAATGGCCGCGGAGTTTGGTGATTCCGACTGACTTGCCCAGCAAACCTTCGACTGCGGTCGCGCCGAGAGCCACGATCACTTCGGGGCGAATTAGATCAATCTGCTGCTCCAAGAACGGCAGGCAGGTCGCCATTTCCGCAGGCGTCGGCTTGCGGTTGCCCGCGCTCTGGCCGGGGGTATCGGGACGGCATTTGAGAATGTTGGCGATATAAACCGACTCGCGCGAAAGCCCCATGGCCTGAATGATCTTGGTGAGTAATTGACCCGCCTTGCCCACGAACGGCTCCCCTTGTTCGTCTTCGTCCGCCCCCGGCGCTTCGCCCACGAACAGCAGTCGCGAATGGATGTCGCCAACGCCGAAGACTACGGTTTTCCGCGCGGCCGCGAGGTTGGGACATCTGACGCAGGCCAACGCCCGTGCGCGCAGCTCGGCAAATGCCGCTTCCTTGGCCTGTGGACTCAGCAGGGCGCTCGGCGGCGCTGACGGCGTCCCAACCGCGCGCATCATCGAGGCCGCAGCTTCAGCCGGGCGCCGATCTTCCACCGCTTCACCGACCGCCGGGACAGCGCGCGGGAGGACTGGTTTCTGAAGCATGGGCTTTGCAGGCGGCCTGACGGAGACCGGAGCCGCAACCGAAGTTGGGGCGGCCTTACGGGCGGTTGCGGCGGGGGGGCGGCTCCGGTTCAGACCTTCCAGCGTCTCGGCCGTTACTGAGACATAACGCACCCCTCGCCCCCGCAGTTCCTGCAGGTGCCGGATGGTCGCATCGAGCAGTTCATCATGCGCGTCAGACATCGCACTATCTTACCGTGATCGTATTCAAATGCACCAACGGAATTGCGAAAGCAGGCTCGAACCCGCCACCGAGAAAGGGAATTACGCGGCCCGTTGCGCTCGATCCGAGCATTCACCTGGAAGGAGTGGCTTCAATAATTATCGATATATATCAACTAACTCTATTGACATAAACGATATTTGACGTATTTTGATTCCCATGCTAGTCATGAAAGGGTGGTCTTGCATATTCGGGATGCCAGGCTTATTTTGTGCTTGCAAACCGTACGCGGTGATTTTACTCTCAAAGTTAAGATCCCTGACATATTTTTGTCACATCGTGAAACAAAGACGCGAATACCGGGTTCGATGGTTGCGCGGTTCCAACCGCTTCGAGGTCGTCGCATACTTCGGTTTAGTTGACTCTTTTCGTGGACAGTCCCATTCCCTCCGAAAATATTGCGGCGTCAAAGATCGCCCAGTTTGGTCGGAATTAGCCAGGATGTTTGCGGTAAAGAGCGGCGAGATTCTCCGTACTCATTGCCGCAACCTATTGATCCACAGCATTTTAAAAATAAGTTCCCGCCTGAGGTTTCCAGCGGCACATATCATGCTTAATTACGCTGGGTTATGCCGATACGCATGAGGGCGGGGAGATATTAGCGCTGAATATTTTAGTGAAATAGACCTGAGATTAAGAACAGATACTACCCGTGTCCACTACGGCCGGTTAGAGCGCAGGGCTCGGGTTGTTGTCCGTTTAGGCATATGGAATGAACAGAATTAATTGTCGGCCATGAAAACACATCACCATAGACTCGCCAGGACGGCTCCGGCTCAAGGCCGGGGATTCACCTTGATTGAACTGCTCGTCGTGATAGCCATCATAGCGATTTTGGCGGCGATGCTTCTGCCCGCATTGAACAAGGCGAAGGCGAAGGCGCAAGGCATCGGCTGCATGAACAATCACAAGCAGTTGTCCATTGCCTGGCGGATGTACGCCGAAGACAGCCTGGATACGTTGACCTACGCCAGCACGTCTTCCGGCCAGAGCGCACCCCCCGACATGACGCACCCGGCGTTGCCGGATAATTATGCTTGGTCGGGCGCCCACATGGACGGCTCGGGGGCCAATCGCGCTAACTGGGATCCGAGTTATGACATGATGAAGCGGCCGTTGTGGGTTTACGCCAAGAACGCCTCCGTTTACAAGTGCCCTGCAGACATGTCGACCGTGCAGACCGCGTCCGGTAATAAGCCACGGATTTTGACCATGTCTATGAATCTGTACGTGGGTGGTTTCGCGCCGCTTCCCGGCACCGGGAAAGACGGCACGGACGGCGGCTGGAGTTGGGCCGACGGCTTCAACATTTTTCCGCGGTATAGTCGGATCATGGTGCCGTCGAAGATCTTTGTTTTCCTCGATATGCGGTCGGACCGGGTGAACTGGAGCAATTTTATGACGATGATGTCGGGCTACCCCAACGACCCTTCCCAGTATCAATTGGGCGATCTTCCGGGCATGGCCCACAACCAAGGCTGCGGTTTTTCTTTTTCGGATGGTCACTCCGAGCTCCACCGGTGGCGCGACGGACGCACGACCCCACCGATGGGGGCCATCGACCCGACCGCTGCTTCCTTCGCGTGCGCGGGTAATCGCGACGTCGCTTGGTTGCAGGACGTCGCCACTCGCCCGAATTAGGTCCGCCCCATGCGAACCATCCACTGAGCCTTGGCGCGGGATGGTTTGGGGGGGTGCCGCTGGGGCGCGGAGGGGGCGACGACGGTTCGCGGCGCGCGCGCTTTTTTCCCGACCGGTTGGCAGCCGGGCGGGACGGGGTAGGAACAACCAGAGATCAAGATCCACAGTAACTATAAGAGTCATAACCATTCAATCCGGAACCACATAAGAAGAAGAAACCAAGACAAACCGCATTATGAACAAGCACACCAAAAAGACCAAACGCCTCCTGACCGGAGCGGCTCTGGTCGCGCTGGCCGCCGCTCCGTTGGCTCGCGCGGACTACCCTTCCACCATCCTGAACCAGGAACCGGTAGGGTATTGGCGTTTGAATGAGACGCTCCAGCCGCAAAACGTCGCCGGCGCCGCCAACCTGGGCTCCCTGGGCAGCACTGCTCTCGGCACGTACAACAGCTATCCGACCCGGGGCGTGCCCGGCCCCTTCACGGGCAGTACTGCGGTTGAGTTTGGCGGCGGTTCCCAATCCGTCACCACCCCGTATCAGGCCGGCCTTAATCCCACCAACTTCAGCTTTGAGGCTTGGGTCAATCCGGCTGTCGTGCCGAAATTTGCCTACGTTGCGGCGAGCGTCCACATTGGCAGCCCGAGGTCCGGTTGGTACATGGCGCAGGATGACGGCACTACTTTCGGCCATGGGAGCGCGTTCGTCGTCCGCATGTTCTACCAGAACGGCACGACGCCCGCAGTGCAGTTGGTGGCGCCCATCACGACGCCCGCGGGCTCATGGTCTCACTTGGTGCTGACCTACGATGGGACCAACGCCGCCTTTTATTTGAACGGAGTGGCCGCGACTAACGCGGTTCCCATTGGCTATGTGCCAAACGTGGACACGCAGCTTAGCCTTGCCTGCCGCAGCGACAACAATTTCTTTTGGCCCGGCTCCGCCGCCGAGGTGGCGATGTACCCTGGAGCGCTCTCGGCGACCCGCGTAGCCGCTCACTATACGGCGGGCACGACCGCCCCGGCCACCTACGTCGCCACCGTAAAGGCGGATGCCCCAACCCTTTATTGGCGATTCACCGAGGCGATCGACCCGCCGGCGGCCAACTCTGGTTCCTTGGGCGCCGCCGGCAACGGCCTCTATATCTATGACGCCAAGGCTGGACAAGCCGGGCCCATTCCCCCGACGTTCCTGGGATTCGACTCGGCCAACAAAGCGGTGACGCTGGACGCCAGCGTGGGAGTGGTGCGCGTGCCCCCTCTGAATCTCAATGCGAATACCGTCACTTTTTCCGGCTGGTTCAAGGCGAGCGGTTCCCAACCCCTTGGCACCGGCCTGGTGGTTTGTGATTCCGCGCAAACCCCCAGTAGCGGATTGACAATTGACCAGGTTTATGGCGGACTCGGCCTGGGTTACATCTGGAACGGCAATAACTACGGGTGGAGTCCCTCTTCAGACTCAGGATTGCCGACCCTGCCCGACGGGGTCTGGGCCTACGCCGCGCTGGTCATCGAACCGTCCCAAGCGTCCCTTTATATCTGCGACGCCAACAACTACGCGAATTTCGCGAGTGTCACCAACTCGTTCAATGTCAATCAACCCGCGCTGCCTTTCGACGGACCGACGCTCTTTGGCGCGGATGCCGCGCAGTCAGGCACGGTCTTCAATGGTTCCATCGACGAGGTGGCGATTTTCGATCGCGCCCTGAGCGCCGGCGATTTGTACACGCAATACGCCGCAGCGGTGGGAGGAGTGCCGCCTAGGATGTTCGCCGATCTGCAAGGACCGGCGGGTTCGGTCGCCGCCGGCGATCCCATTTCCTTCTCCGTGGACGTGGGCGGCGCGCCGCCGCTGACCTATACGTGGAAACGGGGCGGTGCGACGGTCGCCACCACCACCAACGGTGTTCTTACGATTGCCACCTCCGCCTTGACCGACGGCGGCAACTATACGGTTACGGTCTCGAACGGCTCCGGCGCGGTCGTCAGCCAGTCGGTGACAGTTACAGTGGTGAATCCCACGGCGCCCGTGATCGCGGGCGTCCAGGGATTCGTGAACCGCACGATTTATCCGGGCGGAACGCTCGCGTTGGCGGTGAGCGCCACGGGTGGCGGCCTGAAGTACCAGTGGTATAAGAACAGTTCTGCTATCGCTACCGCCACCACGTCGGCCTTCACGATTGGCAATGCGACCAATAGCGACGCTGGAACCTACTCGGTGTCCATCACCAACTCGCTCGGCGCGAGCTCCAACGGCCCTGTGGCCATCACTGTTCCGACGGTGGCAGCCGGCAGCTATGAAGCCTTGATGGTGGCGGCCGCGCCCGAGGCTTGGTGGCGGCTGGATGAACCCGCGGGTTCGACGAACATGTTCGATGGGATGGGGCGCCACGATGGCTTTTATACGAATCTCAACGGCATTGTTCCGCCGGTGGTGTTGGCCTCCGCAGGCGCGCTGAACAACGATACGAACACCGCCGCGTCCTTTAACGCCAATGGCGGGTTGGGCGTGGCGCCTTACTCCGACGCCCTGAATGCCAATATCTGCTCCGTCGAAGCCTGGGTGAAAACGTCGGACCTGGACGGCGAAGTACCGTTTTCAACCTGCCTCCCCAGCAGTTCGACCGCCTCCGGGTTCTGGGCGCAGTCGGTTGCCGGGTGGTGGCTGGGGGATTGCAACGGCGGCTCCTTTGGCAACGATGGCAATGTTAACGCGGCGGCGCAAATCACTGCCGGCCAGTGGAGTCACGTGGTTGTAATCTATGATGGGACCGAGGTGATCAGCGGGTCGCATTATCCGTTTGTGCTCTATGTTAATGGCGCGACCGACGGATACGTCTGGGGAGGAGCTGGTCGCAACGCGAGCATCCCGTTCGTCATCGGCGGCCGGGGCGGGAGTACTACGGCGTTTGCCGATTTGCTTTTCAACGGGCAGGTTGATGAAGTAGCTGTATATCAGCGCAAACTGACCGCCGCGGAAATTACGAGCCACTTCAAGGGGCGTTTTGGCTCGACGACGGTGCCGTACTTTATCGGGTCGTTTCTCCCGCAAACGGTCACCCCTGGAAAGAGCATCAGCTATAGCACCCTGGTCCAGGGCTCGTTCCCCATTACGGTTCAGTGGTATAAGAATGGAGCGGCGATCGCCGGCGCGACCAACACCACCTTCGCCCTCACGAATACGGTGGTGAGCGATACGGGCACTTACACCCTTTGGGCCACCAACAGCGTCGGCGTCATTTCTCAAAGCGCCAGCCTGACGGTCGTGGCCCCGGTCGGGTACGCCAACGTAACCAATGACCTGGTTCTCCATCTCCGTTTTGACGGCGACGCGACGGATTCTTCCGGCCGCGGCAACAACGGCACCCTGGTCGGCTCGCCCGGATTCGTCACCGGGGTCATCGGTTCCAAGGCGCTGCAGTACGCCACGACCACCACCACGAATGGAGCGCTCGTCTCCTTCGGTAGCGCGAGTTATGTCACGCTAGGCGCGCCGGCCGACCTCCGATTCGGCGCTGGCGATAGCTTTACCATCGGTTTATGGGTCAACTTGCCCGTCAATTCCGCGTCCGATGACACTCCGTTCATTGGCAACGCCAAGAACTCCAACAACAACCCGGGCTGGGATTTGAGTCCAACCTCTGGAAGCGGTGGCTGGCAGTGGTGCTTGAACGACGGCGTGCGGGCCGGTATGTCCGTCACCAACAACTTCGACATGACCGGTGCCTCCGGCTCCATCAGCGA
>Ga0316217_10001404_pt1 | contig 31427 bp, 22 predicted proteins | sample 1anoAmetaG_FD_203633 | JGI IMG/M metagenome (GOLD analysis project Ga0316217, IMG submission 203633) | Freshwater microbial communities from Trout Bog Lake, Wisconsin, USA - 1anoA | ecosystem: Environmental > Aquatic > Freshwater > Lake > Hypolimnion/Profundal zone | place: USA: Wisconsin... | reverse complement strand
CCAGCGTCCACACATGCGTACAGCGTCTAACATGTGTCCAGAGTGCGGGGATCAAAAACAAATGTCTAGTCTGAATTTTCGCGGGTAAGGATGAGGGAGGGCCACCGCACTCCAAGACGCTTCGCGCAACCGGGAGCCATCGCCGTTCGCGCCAGCGTCTTGGAGTGCGCCAACCCTCTGGCGCTTTCCCACGCACAACCAGCAGCCCTTCGCAATTTGTAGGTTGCGCGCATGAAGCGGTCACGCTCCGATAACAATTTGACCACATTTCTTTACAATATTAAAATCCATGAGAAGCGAACTTGGAAAAGAATTCCGGAAATTGTTTCGCAAAATGATGATGACGGAATTTCCTGCGTATCAAGAGGATAAGGGACAAATTGTTCCAGCAGGTCGGTATGTTTGGACATTTAGACATCCGACTGATATCTGGTTCCACATTTTACTCATTGTCCATCCATCGAGAGATGAATTTACCGTCGAGGCCGGTTGGGATTTCGATGGAAAGTTGCCACATTTTACGAATCACGGAATGGATAAAATATCCGATCATCCGCGTCTGTTTAGAATGAATTTTCTTTGGAGCTTTAAAGATTATTGGTGGCCTTTGGTTCTCCGCCCTGAAGAGTTTGAGCACGCCCTTCTTTACAAAGACGACCCGATTGAACAATGTTTGCCGTTGGTGGCCCCGGCGGTCTGGGGTGCGGGAGAAAAATTAAAAGAGCATTTGGTTCCCGTGTTTGAAAAAATTGTGGAGAAACATGGAAAATCGGGCACCACCCCCCTGATCCGCAGCAGCCCTCGTGAGGAGGCTCCATTTGAAACCGGGGAAGTTTGAGCCTCCTCACGTCGGCTGCTACGGATCAGAGGCGCAATGCGCAAAAAAATTTGGGGTGTTCTTTCCTTCCTTAAACTTTGCAGATTGAGCGCTTGATTTGATGCCTTTACTCCCCCACCCCCAGCGGCGACAGGGGACAATCCAGTGTGTCCGCGATGGCCCGCAGCAGTTCCGCCTCGCTTTCCACGATCACGCCGTCGGCCCCGACGACGCGGGCGCAAGCTTCGAGCAAATTTCTTTTTATGTTTGGCACCGCCAGCGCCAGGCGGTTGAGCGCGGCGTCAATTTGCGCGATGCCGCATTGCGCGGCCGGCAGCAACCCCAGCCCGGCATTTTCCGGCGCACGGAGAAACGGCACACCGGTGGCAAAGGCCTTTTCGATTTCACCCGGATCCTCGCTGCCCACATTCGCCAGCGCGGATAGCACCACGGCGCAGTCCGGCACCAGCGGTTTGAGCGTGTAATACTGCACCACCGGTTTGCGCGCTCCGTTGAAATGAGAATCCAAGTGCCGCAGCACGATCTTTTGCACCACGAATTCAAACAGCCCCATCTCGCCGTCGCTGTTTATCAGCCATTCCAGCGCTTTCGCAAACTGGCTGAACTGGCTGCCTTCCAGCTCGCGCAAGGCGGGCAGCGCCAGATTGATCAGCGGTAGCCGCGCATGGGCGGCGGTTTGGGCGGCATCCGGGTACAGTGCGGCGGTTTTTTCGGCCACGCCCCGCGACACGTGCCCGGCGAGACCGTCAAGCTGCGTGGCCCGCAAGGCATCCTCCTGGCTCAAAAGCAACGCGTATATCAAAGCCGTGGCGTCGAGCGGTTCGCGGGCGGCGGCTTGCAGATTGTCCGGCAGTGAGTCACGAAAGGCTTCCGCATATTTCAAGTGCAACGGCGTGGGGTTGCCGAGATTGGGCAGCACCGAACTGGAGTGGATGACCGGCGGCGGCGCGCTTTCCGAAGCCAGCACCGCGCCGCCCAGGACCAAGCCGGGCAGATTCGGCAGCGGCGGAGGCGAAACGTGGCGCGGCGCTGGCGGACTGCGATAGAGGCGCAGGTTCTCCGGCGAGTCATCCGCCAGACGCTGAAACTTTCCGTCCCACGCCGGGTCAATCGCCCGAATCCGCGCCTCCAACGGAGGGTGCGTGGCCATCAGGCCCAGGAAAGAACTGGTCAGCCCGCTGGCAAAAAAGAGATGGCTGGCGTCAGAAGCGTGCGGCGATTCCATAAGCGAACCATAACCGCCGATTTTCTGGAGCGCGCCCGACAGCCCGGCTGGATTGCGCGTGAACTGCACGGACGAGGCGTCTGCCAGAAATTCACGCTGCCGGCTCACCGCCGCCTGGATCAAGCGGCCAAAGAAAACCCCCAGCGAGCCAACAGCCAGCAGGAGCAGTCCGATCAGCGGCAGCGCATTCCGGTCGCGGCTGCTGCCGCGTGCGTACAGCAGCATCCGGCCAATCGTGGCGATGCAAAAAATTCCGAACAGGATGCCGATCAACCGGATGTTCAGCCGCATGTCGCCGTTCAGAATGTGGCTGAATTCGTGGCCGATGACCCCTTGCAATTCATCGCGCGTAAGCTTGGTCATGCAATGGCGCGTGACCGAGACGGCCGCGTCGCTGGGCGTGTGCCCGGCGGCAAAGGCGTTGATGCCGTCCTCGTTATCCAGCACATAGACCTTGGGCATCGGCACGCCGGAAGCGATGGCCATTTCCTCCACCACATTGAGCAGCTTGCGCTCGTCGGGATTGGTGGTGTTGGAGGCGATGAGCCGCCCGCCGAGCGATTCGGCCACTGCGCTGCCGCCGGCGGACAACGCCATCGTTTTGTAGGCGCTGCCCAGGAAAACCACGGCGATGGTGCCAAGCGTCACCCAGGCAAAAAGTTCCGGATTCCAGAGCGCGAACGGCGCTTGTTCCACCTGATAATGATAATGGTGCCGTGAGCCGGTGTACAAAGTGGCCAGCAGCGCCACGCCATAAACCATCACAATGATGGAGACGACCGCCAGCGCGAAATAGATCACCAGCCATTTCGTCCTGCGGCGAGCCTTGGCCTGTTGCTCGAAGAAGTCCATTTCAATTTTTCGTAGCCGCCGAGGTGACGAGGCTCCAGCCAATTTCCCCGAAAAATTGGAGCCTCCTCACGTCGGCTGCTACAAGCGGTTAAGAAAACGACACCTTGGGCGCGTCCTTCTGCTCCGGCTTGTCCACCACGAACAATTCCGCGGACGTGAAGTTGAACATGCCCGCGATCAAATTGCTCGGAAACACTTCGCGGTCGGTGTTATAGACCATCACAGAATCGTTATAGGCCTGCCGCGCAAAGGAGATCTTGTTCTCCGTGGAGGTCAATTCCTCAGTGAGCTGCATCATGTTCTGGTTGGCCTTGAGGTCGGGATACTGTTCGCTCACCATCATCAGCCGGCTCAGCGTGCCGCCGAGGCCCGTTTCCGCCGCCGTCAGATTTTTCATCGTGGCCGCGTCGCCGGGATTGGCCGCGGCGGCCTTGGACGCGGCATAAGCGATGTTGCGCGCCTCGGTCACGGCCTCCAGCGTGCCGCGCTCATGGGCCATATAGCCCTTCGCCGTCTCAACCAGGTTGGGAATCAAGTCGTACCGGCGCTTGAGTTGCACGTCAATCTGGGCGTAGGCGTTCTTGTAGCGGTTTCGCAAGGTCACCAGCTTGTTGTAAATCCCCATCACCACCAAGCCGGCCACGATGGCCACGAGCAGCAATCCGCCCAAAATAATCAGCGCCACCAAACCCAGTGCGAGCGTTCCGGGTTCTGCCAGCATAATTCCAGTCATCATAGTTTTCCTTTGTTCAAGTACAGGAACAGTTTCCCCCAACCGCGCCGCCGGGCAATGATAAATTCACAATAAATTTGGAACGGAAACTGGCTCCGGGTATTGGTTGGCAGCGTCATCTTTATCCAATTTCTTGTGCGCCGCAGTCGGGTCACGCGGTTTTGGCGAAGTCGGGTGCGGCACCGAAGCGGCACCACCGCTGGAATCACCGAAACTGTCTGCGGCGAACTTCAGACACGCCACGATGTCATCGCGGCTCAACTCTGTGTGTTTCGCCAAAACCTGCTCAATCGTCGAGCCGTCGGCAATACACTGGAGAATCTCTGCGACAGTAATCGGCAAGCCGCGAATGCACGGCTTGCCACCGCACACTTGCTGGTCAATTGTGATACTTTTTCTATAATCCATGCTGTGTAACGATGTCTCCCGCTAATGCTGCGAGCAGCAACCGCTCTCTCACATGGACTGCGACAGCGGACCCGAAAGCGACAATGGCGGGCTGCTCCGGCGAATGGTAGGCAGCGTCATGGTCGTGTCGTAAGCCATAGTAGTGCAGCAAAAAGTGGAGGTAGAAAACACAAACCAATGGAGAAAAGCAAACCAAGGCTGAACATCAACGGACCAAAGAAAGCTGCTCGCTCTCGCCAAAGCCAACGAGCAACCAACTCGGCCATCCAACCACCGGTGAAACAGAGATTCGCTCCAAAGCCAAAGATGAGTATGGCAAATGGCTCTGGGCCATCCTCGAACTGCTTGGGACGAAGTGACGCCAGCGCAACAAAAACCAAGACACTGATGATGCCGACTACACCAACGATGGCGTTGTATGAAATGCGTCGCAACTCCCACCAAATGATGACCTGATACCATCGCCGTGGAGCATCTGGCACTATAAACAACCGACCTATAATTGGAAGCGTGGATAACACAGTGACGCGATGCTGACTAACCGTGATTGAACAACTGGCTGTGCGTCAGGTCCTGCACACCTGGCTTTTGCATTCCAGTTGCTTTCATGCGTCTATCAAAGAGCACCGAAGATTTTCTGTCAATGGTTTTCAATAAATTTAAAATCGTGAAATCCACATGAAGTGGCATTGTTGAATCGTAAGCCCTTTATTTTAAGCACTTTACATCACAATCAATTCCTCGGCGTTCAAAGTGGGCGCTTGAGCCGAGGGACTCCAACGCGCGGGCGGAAAGCCCGGAACATGACAGACCGACAACGCCCTGGGTTTGCGGTCGCGATTTTTCATCAATCCTGAAAGGATTGCATCATTCAGCCCAGCGTTGCCGCGACGCAGGAGCGGCTACGCTGGGTGCGGCATGCATCAATTGAAACAACTCTGAAAGAGTTGCCTCAACCCCGCAGACCGCGCTGCCGAATGCAATTGGGACAGGCTGGATGGATGGGGGATATGGCGTTTGATTCAACTCTTTCAGAGTTGAGGGCTTTGATGATTCGTTTTCCCAGGGTAGCTCGTTCCGAGCAACCCTGGGCTGAAAGATCCAATCCCTTCAGGATTGCAGAGGGGAGGCCAGCATTCGCCATTCGCCATTCGCCATTCACCATTCGCCATTAGCCATTCGCCATTCGTCATTCGTCGTTCGTCATTCGCCATTCGTCATTCCCCGGCCGGGTCACGGCTCCACATACACCGGCATGCCAACCCAGACCAGTTTCACCAGATAGGCCGCGTCCCAGTTGGCCAGCCGAAAACAGCCGTGCGACTCCGTGCGGCCAATCTGCTCCGGGCTGGGGGTGCCGTGCATGCCGTAACCCGGCTTGTCCAACCCAATCCACGCGACGCCAACCGGATTCTTCGGACCGGGCGGCAACACCAATTTATGACCAATGGCCTGCGCTTCCGGCGACTCGGGAAAAATCTCCGGGTCAAAGGTGTAATTTGGATTCGGCGCAATGACGGCCACGTGCAGCTCGCCGATCGGGCGTTTCTCGACCTTGGCCGCGATGCTGCAAGGGAAATGCGCCAGCAGATTGCGCTCCGTGCCAAAGGCCTCCAGAAACTTGCCGGACAAGTGAATGACCACAAACGCCGCCTTGTCGGGCGGCTCGGGATAAACCACGTCCGGAATTTTGAGCACGGTTCCGGCCGCCACCTTCGCCCAGTCGGTATCCGGGTTCAGCTTCTGAATCAGCGCCGGATGCGCATGTGCCTTTTCCGCCACCAACTCCAAGATGGTTTCATACTCCAGCGCGGATTGCTGCGACTTGGCCAGCCAGGTCCGTCCGAGCGGCTGCAATCGCGCCAGGTCGCTGCTCGTCACCACATAATCGGTCAGCAGCGGCGTCTCGATTTGCAACCGCGCCTGCGTGTTGGTATCCAAAGCCCGGTTGGCGGCCAGTTTTTGCGTCCCTTGAAACACCGCCAAGGCCGCGCGCGTTTGCGAGCCGATGGCGCCGTCAATGGACCCGGGCGAAATCACGCGCCGCGCCAGCGCAATTTGCGCTTCGAGCATGCTTCTGGCCGGCCGGGGAAATTCGGGGCTCGCCACCGCCTTGGCCACCGGCGGCGCATTCGATAAAACCGCCGCTGCCGCATCGTAGCCGCCGACGTGAGGAGGCGGATTCTTGGGCGGATTCGGCTCCGCAGGTTTCCCGGGCGTTTCCGCATGGTAGCCGACGACGTAAGCAGGCGGACCCTTGGCTGAATCCAAATTCGTTTGCAGCCCCATTGCTTCCGCAGGCGTTTCCGGCTTTCTTTCCACGAGCACCAGCGACGGAATCACGGGATTTGCCCGCAAAGGTTTGACAGTTTGCACCCGAGCTGGCGTTTGCCGCTTGGTAGTGTTGAGAGTCTGTTTTTGGCGCCACCAAAGCCATCCCAGACCCGCCATGATGGCGAGCAACAGCAGGACGGCCAGTAAATCACCAGCCCGGCTCCGGCGTTTGGACGAGGCGGTTTCCAAAGTTGGCACCCGATCATTTAGCCAGAATTAGCGGCCCAACCCAAGCCGAATCAACCCCGATCAAAGACGCTTCGCGCTTAGAGACACGTTTGGTAGTCGCGTGAGCGTTTGGAGTGCGGTGGCTTCAGCACCGCTTTCGAGCAGACGAAGGTTTTCGCGAGTTCACTGGCACACCGTGTGTGTTCGTGGGAAAGCGGCGGAGGGCCGCCGCACTCCAAGACGCTGCGCGTACTCGGGGCGCCAGCCATTCGCGCCAGCGTCTTGGAGTGCGCCAGCTCTCTGGCGCTTTCCCACGGGTGAGGGTCCTCGTTGCTTCCTGAACGCGCCTCCCGTGCGAAAGCGGCACTAAACGCTACGCATTCCTCCAAGCCCTCATCTGCCCAAATGCAATACCCCGTCCCCAATGATCCGCGCGGCGTTTTCACAACCCACGCGGCTGGTATTGATCACCAGATGATACTGCAGCGCGTCGTTGATGTCCGCGTGGAAATAGGTCTTCACGTAGCGGGCGCGGGCCTGCTCCTCTTCCTGGCAAAATCGCCGCGCCGCATCCGGCGTCTTATGGTCGTCCCGGCAGATGCGTTCAATGCGGTCATCCAGCGACGCGACCAACCGCACGTGGAGGACGTTGGGCAGCTTGGCCGTCACAATGTTCCCGGCGCGGCCGATCAGGATGGCGCTCCCCAGTTCCGCCAGTTGCAACAGCGTCTCGGCCGTCTGCTGGACCACCGTGTGCGTCGGCGGGTGTACGCCAAAAATGTCGGCCAGCGTATCCTCGATTTGGGAGGCGCGATCTTCGGGCAGAAATTTGGCCAGATACTTCGGCAGGTTGTGATCGGCCAGCACCTTGTCCATCAACTCGCGGTCAAACACCGTCCATTTGGCGGCGTCGGGCGGCGCCAGTTGCTGCAAGTAATGCGCGAGCTTTTCAGCCACCAGCAACGCCCCGCAGCCGGCCTGGCGCGAAATCGTGACCGCCCGCCGCGTGTGCGGCGCCGGGCTGGAGCCGGACGCGGCGGTATGGCTGTTGACAAAGGAAAAGCAGGTATCAAGACTGGCGTTCATCATATGTCACCTCGTGGTTCACAGCGCACCATAACCCGCCGCACCACCCGCTGGCAAGGGGGGAAAGGACGATTTGATGTCTCCTTATCTGTTGTTTTATCCTTACTCATGCTCCAGCAGTTCATTGTAGGCGCTGGCGATCTGGTCCACCAGCGGTGACGGCGCCACGGGCAACCCGTCAAACGCCGCCACCGGCACGATGCCCAGGGCGCTCTGGGTCACGAATATCCCCGCGGCATTTCGCAGCATGGGCGGCTTGATCACGCACTTGCTCGTTGCCAGCCCGAGCGACTGGCAGATTTCCAGCACCACCGCCCGGGTGATGCCCGGCAGCACCCCGCGCCCGGATGGCACGGTGCAAATGCGGTCTTGATAGACCCAAAACAGGTTGCCGCCGGCCGCCTCCGCCACTTCGCCGTTGGTGTTGAGCAGCAGCGCTTCGTCCGCGCCTTGCGCTTCCGCTTCGCCCCGCGCCAGCACGTTCAGAATCTTGCTGGTGGACTTGAACGCCGCCAGCGGGTCGCTCGCCGCAATCCGAAACGACGAGGTGACCAGCCTCCACTGCAAGGGTTCGTCGCCGGATTGCGGCGGCAGGGAATGCAACGTCATGGCCAGGGTCGGCTGGACGGCGGCGCTAGACCGGGCCGCTGCCTCCGGCGGGCGGGGGGAATAGCCGCGCCTGCCGGGACCGCGCGTCAGGGTCACCCGCAGCACCGCGTCGGCCAGTCCGTTCTGGCCAATCAGCTCTGCGGCGGATTTTTGGAGTTCCTTGAGGGTGAACGGCAGCTTGATCTTGAAATAATCCGCTCCGCGCGCCAACCGGTCCAGATGTTGCGCCAGGCGAAAAGCCCGGCCGTGCGCCACCCGCGTGGTTTCAAACAAGCCGTCCCCCAGCAGAAAACCGCGATCGTTTACTGGCACGACCGCGTCCGCTTCCGGAACCAATTTTCCGTTGAGAAAAACCAGCATGAGTCAACCCGTTTCCAATCAAGTAAGCACTCGAATCATCTGCGCCGCCGCCAGCGCGCCGAACATCATCGCGGCAAACCACAATGGCTTCTTCTTCACGATCAGGCACATGGCGCCCAGGGCAATGGCCACTTGGAACAGCGTGATGGACAGCCCCATGCCCTTGGAAAGTTCGGCCGAAACCTCCGCTCGGACACGCGCCGCATCGCGGGCCGCTTCAAATTGCTTGGCCTTCGCCGTGATGTCAGTCTTGCTTTTGTCGTACTTGTCCAGCTTGGCCTTCATTTTGACTACCGTGCCTGCGTCGGGCGCCGGTGCGTTGGTGAGCCGATCCAGTTCGAGTTGATAGAGGTTTTCCTTGATGGATAGCGCCTCAAAATACGACCACTGGTCGGATGCCTGCGCCTGGTTGAACGTCGCCTCGTTCATCTCCTTCAACGAGCGCGTGGAGAAACCGCCGCCTTTCATCGAGGCGATCGCCGCCAGCACCGCCACCACCACCATGGTCAGCGAAACGTATTTCGTCCATCGCTCGCGCTTTTCCTTTTCCTTCTGCGCCACGTGTTCGGCGCGCAATTCCGCCACCAACGCCTTCAATTCATCCAAGTCGGTCATCTGTATCATGGTAATAGTCTAAAATTGAGTTTGCCGTCCGGCCAACCGGCCAAAACGGGCGCCAGCATATAAAAACCACCGCGCCTGTCCAGTCTGGGTTGCAAAAACCTATCATCCTCGCTCACCCTCATCCTCATCCTCATCCTCATCCTCGAATTTTCCGGTTTTCGATTGCGAGGACGAGGACGAGGAGGAGGACGACTTGGTTGCGGCTTTGCCGCGCTGTGTTATTCGTGGTTAAAATATCCTTAGTCCGCCATCGCGCGCCCCGCAATGAACCCGGTCGTCCAAGCAGCCTGAAAATTGAACCCGCCAGTCAGACCGTCAATGTCCAGCAGCTCCCCCGCAAAATAGAGTCCCGGACACAGCTTGCTTGCCATCGTCTGGAAATTCACCTCGTCCAGCTTTACGCCGCCGCAGGTCACGAACTCATCCTTGTTCAGGCTCTTGCCGGTCACGGAGAATTCCGTGCGCAGGAGTTGCTGCGCCAGCGCGTGCGACTGGGTGCGCGTCAGCGCCGACCAGCGGGTCTCGCGCGCAATCCCCGCCGCCCGGACGAGTTGCTCCCACAAGCGCGCGGTCAGCGGGGTCAGGGGGGCATTCACCACCAATTTTGCGCCCTCCGCCGCGCGGCGCGCTTGAAATTCCCGGACGGTCTTTTCCGTATTACTCTCCGGCAGCCAGTTGACCAGCAGTGGAAATTGATAATTCAAATCGTGCAAGACCCGCGCCCCCCAAGCCGAGATCTTTAAAACGGCCGGACCGCTCAAGCCCCAGTGCGTGACCAGCAGCGGCCCGCGTTCGCGCAGCCTGATGGCGGGAACGGAAACCTCCGCGTCCACCGAAACGCCCGACAGCGAGCGCAGCCACGCCGACGCGATCTGAAACGTGAACAACGAAGGTACCGGCGATGCCAGCGTATGGCCGAGCGAAACCGCCAATTGTCCCCCCGCCGCCCCCCTGCACCCGCCCGTAGCCAGCAACACTTTGTCGCAGATAATTCCTTCGGCCGGAGCGCGCCCGTCCTCGGGCGCAGCAATGTCGCCATGCCTAGGATCCACGGCAATATCTGATCCGCCGAAAGTTTGAACATTGCTGCGCCCGGGGACGGGCGCGCTCCGCATCAGTCCCACCTCAAAACCACCCTCAGCCAACTTGTTGACCGACTCCACCCCACAATTCACCCGCAACCGCACGCCGGCTTTTTGCGCCGCCTCCAGCAGACAGTCTATGATGGTCTCCGACGAATCGGTAACCGGAAACATCCGCCCATCCGCCTCGGTCTTCAATTTCACCCCGCGCGCTGCGAACCAGGCCACCGTGTCGGATGCGGAAAATTTCTGAAACGGCCCCAGCAAGGCGCGTCCGCCGCGCGGATAACGGGCGGCAAACTCACGCGGATCCCAGCACGCGTGCGTCACGTTGCAACGGCCGCCGCCCGAGATGCGCACCTTCTCCAGAAAACGCGCCGTCTTTTCCAGCACCGTCACGTCGGCGCCCTGTTCTGCCGCCGCGATGGCGGCGAAGCATCCCGCCGCGCCGCCACCAATAATCACTACGCGCTTCGAGCTCATGCGGGTGACCCCATCTCCGCCACGGCACAGATGCGCAGCACGTCGGAAACTGGCACAGCCTCCGGCAATTTGTGTTCCGCCCCGGTGCGCGCCACCGCCATGACGTGATGTCCGCGCTGCATGAGCAGAAGGATCAATCGGCTCCTGTGGTAGCCGGTACCGCCGGTGATGAAAATGTCATGGCGCATTTCAGGGTGGCGATTTCAGTCAGGCCATTCCCAGCAGACCGGCCAGCCGCTTTTGTCGTTTATCGAAAGTGAGAAACGCGCCGGCGGAAAGCGACCAAGCGGCCGCCAGATGCCAAAGGTCGAATCTGGTAATGGACATCTTCTTCGTTGAAAAAACTCACCAGAAAACTGGTGTCGCATTAGATGATCATTCCCGATCCTCGATCATGATTCTGGACAAGTCAACCCGGCAGGCTGGCCCGGTGGCGGGCATCTCCGAAAGCAAATTGTCCAACCCCGAAAGGATGTTTTTTTCACCGGCATGAGTCCGACGCAATTCAAGTACTTTGCCGCCGCGTTTGTGAACCTGAACCGACTCACCGGGCGACAACGATTCCTCGGGACTTTGATGCCGCAATTGACGGCCAGTGATATGCTTTTGCGTCATAGTGCTAACATCATCCGTTTAACATGGTGTGAGATCAATCCGAATCTGGATGCGGAAGCAAACGTCTGCCCAGGCAGCCGGCGCCAAGAGTGATGAAAAGGAACTGGTTCATGGCCAAGGCCGCAGGCAAAACTGCTTGGGGCGTGTTTTCACATTGCGTTCGGAGCGCGCCCGTCCCGGGCGCAGCAACTCCCAAATCGCCAAGCCGCTGATAATCGCCGGGAGGTGTCGGTCGTCAGCGTATGGCTGCGGCCGAGGACGGCCGCGCTCCGCAATTTGAAAACACACCCTGGCAAATCCCGGCCTGACCGCAAATGTCAAGCCAGCAATCCTTCGCCTTCAGCGGAACAGCGAGGCGGAATCCGCGTAGCACCGGGCCACCGTGTCCATGGATGGCCGGCGACTGGGATTTTTCTCCAGGCACGACATGATGCTGGCAACGGTGGTGCGGAGGACTCCGCTCCTTAATTCCAGCGGCGAAGGCGGGGTCACCTCGCGGACCTGCTGCTCGATCCGGGCCACCTCCCCATCAAACGGATATCTTCCCGTATGCGCATAATAGGCCAGGACGCCAAAGGCGAAAACATCACTCTCACATCCGTGGGCATGGTCTCCCTCCCATTTTTCCGGCGCCATATATTTGGCCGTGCCTGCCCGGTCTTGCCGCTTGTCCTCCGCCAAGGGCGGCGAGCTGTCGCGAAAATAGGCGTGCGAAAAATCAATCAACCGCGCTTCCTGGGGAGACTCCGCGGGCACCAGCACATTCATGCTCTTCAAATCGTTATGGACCATCGGGCGGTCGCACAGAATCCCCGCATGCAGGTCCGCCATCGTCTCCGCGACGCAGCGCAGGAGTTGATGCGTCCGCTGCGGATCTTGCAAGGTAACGCCGGTTTTCACCAGCTCATGCAGCGTCGCGCCCTCTATATATTCCAGGAAGAGGCGATGCGATTCGGCCTCATACGCCAGCATGTGCCGGATGCGCGGGTGCGTTAGGCCCGCCAGCAAGCTGGCTTCGTTGGCAATGAAGATCTCATCCCAGAAATGCGCCGGCTCCTTCAGCAACGCCGGACGGGGCATCCGGGCAAACTCCACCTTGGCGAGTTTCGACACCCCCGCCTCCACCAGCAACGGCTCTTGTTTCTTGATGACCGGTAATTTCATCGCGCGGACATTGTCAGCCATTTGCGCCAATCCAGTCAAAGCCTGATTCCGCGCCAAGACCAGAATTCCGGGGCGAAGGCGGCTATCCGTCTTCGTCCTCGCGAAAATGGCGGGCGTCTCCCCATTCAGCCCGAAATCAGAAGTCGAATTACGATGCGGCAGTAGCGCAGGCTTTCCAGCCTGCGGGTTCTGGCGACTTTCCAGTCGCCAGTTCCCGAACGGAAACACGGGACTGGAAAGTCCCGTGGACCCGCAGACAGGAATGTCTGCGCTACATCACCTGGCATCGGCGGCGCCACCAGCAACTTCGGAGTTCGGGTTTCGAATTCGTGCTTGGCTCGGTTCTTGTTCATTTTTTCCCCCAAATCGTCAGCACGATGCCCACCAGGATGCCGATCACCGCCGGCAGTTTTTTCCAACCGTTCACTTCCTTGAAGAGCCACACGCCGCCGGCAAACGCCACCAAGGTGTTCGCGCGGCGCAAACTCATCACGACCGCGACCAGGGCGTCGGGATGCCGCAACGCCCAGAAATAGGCGTAATCCGCCACGAGCAGCGACAGCGCGATGCACGGGATGCTCCAGCGCCAGGTGAATTCGTTGCGCGGCCAGAGCCGCAGTTTCCAGCCGAGCGTGAAGGGCGTAAACAGCAGGACCAGATAAATGGAAAACCAGCATTGCACCGTGGGCACAGTGAAATGCAAGGCGCCAAGCAGATACTTGTCGTAGAGCGCGCTGGCGGCGCCAAACAGGTTGCCCGCGATGAGGGACCAAAACCATTTGTTGCGGTGAAAATGCACGCCCTCCTTCGCGCCGGCGAGGGACAGGCCCAGGAAGGAGGCCAGAGTCGTCAGCACCCCAACCGTTTCCAGCCACGTTGGCCGCTCGCCCAAAAACACAATGGCGCCAAACAGCGTGAGCAGCGGGCTGGTGGCGCGAATGGGGGCGCCCAGCGAAAGCGGCAGGTGCTTGAGCGCGTAATACGTGCCAATCCAGGAGCTGGCCACAATGGCGGACTTGAGGAGCAATTGCAGATGCTGGCGCCAGGTCAGCGGGTCGGTGACCAGCGAAGCCGGCAACCAGCCGGGGTGGATGGCGTCCGTGGCCAGCAGCGCCAACCAGACCAGCGCGCCGGTGAGCGTGCTGAAGAAGAAAACCGGCGTCACGGCATTGGCGCGCACCGCATGCTTGGTGCAGAGGTCGTAAATGCCGAGAACAAACGCGGACAACAATGTGGCGGCCACCCAATTCATCAAAGGGGCGCAGCATAAACGGTTGGCCGGGTCATGGCGAACTTTTACCGGTGAACGACAACGATGCCAGCCCTGCGGGTTTCCGAAACCTCGTTCGCGTATTTCGCGTGGTTCGCGGTTGAGCCGCTTATTGCCAAGTGCGTGACATGGACTGCACACCGGAGCGCGCCCGTCCTCGGGCGCAGCAAGGTGCGAACGTGAAGAACGCTTGGTTTATCCGTGAGTCTCAGGAATGCGAACATTGCTGCGGCCGAGGACGGCCGCGCTCCGGCTCTGTCGTCTATCCCGCCGCCCTCTCTGTAACGCAAAGATGCAAAGGGCGCGGAGAAGAGGATGGAAGATGGATGGTCGAAGATGGAAGATGGCGATGGAACCCGCTTTTCCCCCTATCCTCAATTCTCGACCTTCTATCTTCTTCTTTGCCGCGCCCGCTTTGCGTCTTTACGTCCTTGCGTTGAATTCCCCTCAATTCCGCGGCGGTGATTGGCAGAAGTCCCGAATTTTGTTCACGGCCACGCCGAAATCCCGTTGCACGGCGAGGGAAAATTCCTCGCCAAAGCCCAGATCCACCGCCGGGATGGTCAGCCACCAAGCCTCGGGCACGTGGCCAAACACATCGCGGGCCAGCGCCAGCATGGTGCGCGGATCGGCGGCGTGGGCCATGATTTGGGACGTCTCGTTCGGCTCCAGCTTGCGCCATTGCACCTCGTGCGGCGCGTCCACGGCGGCGTCCACAAAGATGACTTTGGCCGCCCGCGAAATCGGGTCGGCCAGTTCGGGGGTCAGCAGGGGGCAAATCAACGTGTGTACGCCGGGCAGGCATAGGCAGCCCACGGCCTCGGCCACCCGCGGCCCCACGCCATCGTCACCGCGCAACGTGTTGCCGTAACCGATGACGAGAATATCCGCTGCCATGGAAACGTCGCAATTCATAAAACTTGAACCATATCCCAACCACAGATGGACACAGATGGACACAGATGTTTAACCACAAAGAACGCAGAGAACGCAGAGAGTTCCGCCATTGCTTTTTTCTCTGTGCTCTTTGCCCGTCTTCCGTAGCATCACTGCGGAGGGTGGATGTTCTTTGTGGTTAAACATTTTGTTTATCGGTGTTCATCTGTGTCCATCTGTGGTTGAAATGAACTTTTCCGGCAAAACGGTTCGCTGTGCGCGCCAAAGTTTGCCGGCGGGGAAACGACCAAACCACGTCCCCCCGCCGGCGGTTTTGTCCAACCCAACCAAGGACAAAACAAAAAATCTGGATGGTTGAATTGCTGGGGCATTGGATTGATGGGGCATTGGATTGATGGATTATTGGATGGTTGGATTATTGGATGGTTGGATTAGCGGGAAAGCATCGCTACCCCAATCCATTCATCCACCAATCCATCAATCCACCAATCCATCAATCCACCAATCCATCAATCCACCAATCCATCAATCCACCAATCCACCAATCCATCAATCCACCAATCCACCAATCCACCAATCCACCAATCCACCAATCCACCAATCCATCAATCCATCAATCCATCAATCCACCAATCCATCAATCCACCAATCCATCAATCCATCAATCCATCAATCCATCAATCCATCAATCCATTTTATCGAGCCGTACCAGAGGCCGGCGCTCCGTGGTTAACCACGCTGGATTTCGTTCACGACGGTCCCGTCCGGCGCGACCAGTTGCACGTGCAGCGGCATCTGGCCGACGGCGTGCGTCGAACAACTCAGACACGGGTCGTAACAGCGGATGCCGTGTTCGACGCGATTGAGCATCGGTTCGGGAATTTCATTGCCGTGAATGTAATAGCGCGCAATTTGGGCGACGGTCTGGTTCATGGCCAGATTGTTCTGGCCGGTGGCGACGATCAGATTCACCTTTTGCAACAGGCCGTTGCGGTCCACGGTGTAATCGTGAAACAGCGTGCCGCGCGGCGCCTCGCTCACGCCCACGCCGCGCAACTGGTTGATGCCGGCGTCGGCGCGCAAGTCGCCGTCCATGATTTCCTCGTCGGCCATATAAAGCTCGACGAACTCGAGGGACGCCAACAGCTCGATCAGCCGCGCATAGTGATAGAAAAACGACGACGTGACCGCGCCGCGGCCCAGCTTCTTGAATTTCTTGAATTCCTCGTCCGCCTGCGGCACGCCCATGCGCTCGGCGACGTTGAGCCGCGCCAGCGGGCCGACGCGATACATGCCGCCGGGAAAACCGAGCGGCAAATAGTACGGCGACTTGAGATACGACGCGGTCTGCACCGACTCGCCGAGATAGTCCCGGTAATTGGCCGCGTCAACCTGGTCGGCAATAATGCTGCCGCTGCTGTCCGTGAACCGCAGTTTGCCGCCGTGATGTTCCCACGCGCCGTCGGGCGTCACGAGTCCCATGAACAGCGAGGGGAAATTTCCGAAAATTTGCACCTCGCGCCCATGGGTCTTGAGCGTTTTCTTGAACAGGTCCAGGGCGACCCGGGTGGTGGCAAACGCCTCCGGCAACCAGGCCTTGATTTTCGCGCGGCCTTCGGGAGACAACGAACTGCGGACGCCGCCGGGCACCGCCCAAGCGGGATGAATCTTTTTTTCGCCAAGAATTTCGATGATTTCCTGGCCGAACTGGCGCAGGCGGATGCCGGCGCGGGCCAGTTCCTTGTTCGCGGCGATCAGGCCAAAAACATTGCGCTGCGGCTGCGGCGTGTCCCAACCGAGCAGAAAATCCGGCGCGCTCAAATGGAAAAAGCTCAACGCGTGCGACTGGATGAACTGGCCGAGGTTCAGCAGGCGGCGCAACTTGTCGGCCGCCGGCGGAATGCTGACGGCCATCAACGCGTCGCCGGCCTTGGCCGAAGCCAGGGTGTGGCTCACGGGACAGATACCGCAGATGCGCTGGGTGATGCCGGGCATTTCCGTGTAGGGCCGGCCTTCGCAAAATTTCTCAAAACCGCGAAACTCCACCACGTGAAATTCCGCGTCGGAGACATTTCCGGCGTCATCCAGGAAAATGCTGATCTTGGCGTGCCCCTCGATGCGGGTCACAGGGTCAATGACAATGCGTTTTGACATATTCGTAATGCGTGATGCGTGATGCGTGAAGTCACGCAGCACGGGTTGGGTCATCCAAACTTCAGATTAACCCCTTCCAGTTTTGGCTCCTGTCCCGCCAATAATTGCGCCACCAACGCCTTGATCCGCGCGGCGGGCGGCGGGCAGCCGGGCAAAAAGTATTCGATTTGGACCACTTCCTGCACGGGCACCACGCGCGGGAGCAGGGACGGCACAATGCCGTCGCCATGGGGCAGGACCGGATTATTCTGCACACTCTCGATGTAGGCGCGCTGCAGGACGTTTTCCGCGTTGCCCAAGCCCAACTGATTGCGCATCGCCGGCACGTTGCCGGTGACCGCACAATCGCCAAAGGCCACGAGCACCTTGGTGCGCGCGCGGATCTGATGGAGAATTTCCAGATTATCCTCGTTGCAGACCGCGCCTTCGATGAGACACAAATCCACGTTTTCGGGATACTGCTTCACGTCCACGACGGGACTGAACACCAGTTCCACCGCGTCGGCGAGGTCTATCAGAAACTCATCGAGATCGAGGAACGACATGTGGCAGCCAGCGCAGCCGCCCAACCAAACTGTAGCAAGACGTATTTTCATGTATTAGTCAGCAATCCATTGTTTCTTCTCCCGCGCGGTGACGATGAATTCCAGCTTGCCGCGGTCGCGTTCCATCTCGCCCACCGTCGAGCCTTTGTGGAACAGCGCCCCGGTCGGACAAGCCTGGACGCATTTGCCGCACTCGGTGCAGGAATCGGCCTCGCCCCACGGCTGGTTAAGATCGGTGATGATGCGGGACCCGGCCCCGCGCCCGGAAACGTTTTTGGTGCCCGCGCCCTCGATGTGCCAGCACACGCGCACACAGCGGCCGCACAGCACACAGCGATTGTGGTCCATGCCGAACAACCGGTGCGTGATGTCCAGCGGCCATTTCGGAAAGGTGTAATCGTAACGGACATGATCCAAGCCCTGCGCATACGCCAGCGTCTGCAATTCGCAATGACCGTTGGACACGCACACGGCGCAAACGTGATTCCGCTCAGCGAACAGCAGTTCCAGAATCATGCGGCGATACTTCCGCAGCCGTTCGCTGTCGGTCCTCACCTCCATGCCCTCGGTGACTTTGGTGGTGCAGGCCGGCAACAGCTTCGGCACGCCGGTGATTTCCACGATGCACAGCCGGCACGCGCCGACATCATAGACGCCTTCGAGATGGCAAAGGGTCGGGATGTTGATACCCGCCTCGGTCGCGGCCTGCAACACCGTGGCGCCTTCCTCGGCGCTGATTTGCTTGCCGTCAATGGTCAATGTTTTGGCAGCCATAAACTAAAAAATGGATTGGTGGATTGATGGATTGATGGATAAATGGAATGACGGATGGCGGTTGGCGTGGCGAGGCTCTCCATGAACCGCGTAGCGCAGGCGTCCCGCCTGCGGGTTCGGGCACCGTCCCGGTGCCCGTTCCCGAACTGGCGGCGAGACGCCGCCAGTACCCGCAGCCGAGACGGCTGCGCTACCGTCATACGCGGTTCATGGGCCGTGCGCAAGTCCGAAAGGACGTGGAAACTCCCCACTAATCCAACCATCCAATAATCCATTAATCCAGTAAGAATGTTCATTTTCAGGTGATTGCCGTTGGCTTGGCCTGGCCGTTGCCGCGCGAGCCGTACAGGTCGGGCTGGAGCAGCGCCTCGTATTCGTGGCGGAAAAACCGCAACGTGCTCAAGGTGGGATTCGGCGCGGTCTGGCCCAGTCCGCAGAGGCTCGTGTTGCGCACGAGGTCGCAAAGTTCCTCCAGTTTTTTCAAATCGCGCGCGGTAGCCTGGCGGCTGGCGATCTTGTCCAGCAAATGGTGCATCTGCACCGTGCCCGCGCGGCACGGAATGCACTTGCCGCACGATTCATCCATGCAAAATTCCATGAAAAACCGCGCGATCTCCACCATGTTCGTCGCGTCATCCATCACGATCATGCCGCCCGAGCCCATGATCGAGCCGAGCTTGCCCAGCGATTCATAATCCACCGGCGTGTCCAGATGCTGCGCCGGAATGCAGCCCCCGGAAGGACCGCCGGTTTGCACCGCCTTGATGGCGCCGCCGTCGGGCGCGCCACCGCCCATTTCTTCGACAATCTTGCGCATCGGCGTGCCCATGGGCACTTCGAGCAGGCCGGTGTTCTTGATTTTGCCGGCCAGCGCAAACACCTTGGTGCCTTTGCTCTTTTCCGTGCCGATGGCGGCAAACCAGTCGGCGCCCTTGCGGTAAATCGTGGGGATGTTCGCAAACGTCTCAACGTTGTTCAGCAGCGTCGGACAGCCGAACAAGCCGCTTTCCGCCGGGAACGGCGGACGGGGGCGCGGCGTGCCGCGCTTGCCTTCCACCGAGGCCATCAGCGCCGTTTCCTCGCCGCAAACGAACGCGCCCGCGCCGATGCGCAAGTCCACGTTGAAATTGAACGGTGATTCGAAAATGCCCGCGCCCAGCAAACTCATTTGCTTGGCTTGTTTGATGGCAATTTGCAGGCGCGCGATGGCCAGCGGATACTCCGCGCGCACGTAAATGAAGCCCTGATCCGCGCCGACCGCATAAGCCGCGATGGCCATGCCCTCCAGCACGCTGTGGGGATCGCTCTCCAGCACGCTGCGATCCATGAACGCGCCGGGATCGCCTTCGTCCGCGTTGCAAATGACATATTTTTTTGCGCCGGGCGACTTGGCCACGGTGCCCCATTTGAGTCCCGTGGGGAAACCCGCGCCGCCCCGGCCGCGCAGGCCGCATTTGACCATGGCCTCGACGACGTCCTTGGGCGTCATCTCGTTCAGCACCTCGTGCAACGCCTGGTAACCGTCCGCCGCGATATAGCTTTCGATGCGTTCCGGATCCACCACGCCGCTATTGGCCAGCACAATGGAGAGCTGTTTCGCAAAAAACGGCGCGTTCGGGTCGGTTTGCGCCACCTGCGCCTTGCCGCCCTTGAGCGCGGCGATGATGGACGGCGCATTCGCCGCCGTCACCCGGACATAGAGCGCGTTTTGCGGGTCGGCGGCCACCAACGGCCCCTCGCAACACAGTTTCATGCAGCCGACGCCGCGCACCTCGACTTCGTTTTGCAAGCCGGCATCCGCCACCGCCTTTTCCAACTGCTCCTTGACGCCTTTGGAGTCCGAGGACATGCAGCCGGCGGCCATGCAGCAGCGCAGCACGATCGGCTTCCGCGCCGCCTGTTCCTTTTCCTTGATTTGTATCAGGTCGTTGAGAATCATAATTTTATGTGACGCAGGGCCGGTAACGATAATTTTTCGTCATTCCTCATTGGTCATTCACTGGGTCAGCCACTGGTTGATTTGGGCGAGCGCGGAGTCCGGCGTGGCGCGCGGCGTGACCGTGCCGTCATAGACCACCGCCGGCGCGATGCCGCAAGCGCCAATGCAGCGGGCGGTCAACAGGGAAAGCTGGTTGTCCGCCGTGGTTTCCCCGGCCCGCACCTTGTGCTTCTGGGTGATGGCGTCAATGATCTTGTCGGCGCCTTTGACGTAACAGGCCGTGCCCATGCAAACCACGCACGCGTGCCGCCCCTGCGGTTTGAGCTGGAAGAAATGATAAAAGGTCGCCACGCCATAAACGCGGCTCGGCGGCAGCTTGAGCTTGCTGGAAACAAACAGCAACAGGTCGTCTTCCAGGTAGCCAAAAAGTTCCTGGGCCTTGTGCAGCACCTCGATCAGGGCGTCCTGACGAAACTGATGCTTCTTCATGTGGACTTCCAGGATCTTGAAACGCTTGTCGCCGCTGGCATGTTCCAGCACGGCTTGGATCCGCTTCTTGTGAGGCTTGGCCACGGTTGCATTCATAGTATTTGGTCTTTTCGTTAGGCAGCTTCAATAAACCATATTTGACGGCCTATTTTACACACATTCCTTGGCAAAAACTCACCGTAATTTGTCATTTTTGCCGGCCAACGAAGGGATGCCAGGGCGTGTTTTCAAATTGCGGAGCGCGGCCGTCCTCGGCCGCAGCAATACGCTGACGACCGACACCTGCCGGCGATTATCAGCGGCTTGGCGACTTGGGAGTTGCTGCGCCCGAGACGGGCGCGCTCCGAACATGTCGGGATGCCGTGAAGTAAAAGCCGGCATTGTTGAACAGCCTTGATATCAAAAGCGCTGGTTCAATCCCGCCGCTACCGCTTTCAAATACGCGGTTTGGTTTCGCTTTCACCCTCCGGGGGATGGGCTGCTTGAGCCGGACGAAGGCGCCAACCGCTGGACGGCTGCCACGGCCCGGCGGGCGTGTCCTCCGTGCGCGACCATGCCTGCCGCCTCCAAATGTTCGTAGGCAGGATGTTCGAAAATCGGACTGCGGATGTCCCCGGCCTGCTCCCCGGCGGCGTCCTTCAACGCGCCGCCGAACGCAGCCATACTCTGGTCGTATGCGGCCAGGTTGCGGCGGAGCGTGGCGACCGAACCGCTGTTCCAATAGCCACCCTCATCATCCACCCGCACCCGCAGGCCGAGGGCTTGCGCCGCCCGGAGCAGCCCGGTGACTTTACGGTGGCACCGGAAAATATGTTCCCAACCATGCCGTGAGGCGTACTGGGTTTTGCAGTAGCCATTTAATCGCCAGCCGGAAAAACCCTGATAACGGCAAAGGCCCAGGCAAGCGCTCTCCGAACCAGCACCGGGTACCGCATCGAAAAGCCAGCCATCCAATGGCGGCAGCAAATCGCGAATTTTCCTGGCACCCGGCGGCCAGTGATAGGCCCGCGTGTAATCAGGGCCAACCTGAAACAGCGTGCCCGGATCTTCAAATTCCAAGGCGGCGGCCTGATCGTGAAGCGACGCCACGAGTTTCTTGACGTCTGCGGGCTCCAGCTTGCGCCGTGTGCTCAGGTTGTAATGGATGGTCAGTCCCATACTTTGTGATTGAGCATGACGGATGCGGTTGGACAAAGGCTGTCCAACTAATTATTTTTTTGCGTCATACGGCGGCCCTTCTTCTTTCGCCAGAAAATAAAAATGTGCGGCATCGGCCGCGGCTTGATCAGGATTCGGCTTGGGCAAGGGGCGCGGGTCAACCGGCTCATACGGCGGATAAGCCGATGGTGGCCGAATGCAATCTTCGGTCACCAACTCTTGGGGGGCAGGATAATTTGACGGCAGGCCGGGGGGCGTGATGGTTTCACCCTTCGCCTCTTGGTCGGCAAGTTCCAGGTTGAGTTTCAGCAGGAAGGCCAGGATGTCCTCATCGGCTTTCATGCCATAGGCCGCGCGGACGGCGGAATCGAGTGCGGCGTGGGCGGTGCGCAGGCGGTTTTCGCCGGGCGTTTCGAGCGATTTATAAAGCTCGCGCAACGACCAGTCATTGGCGTCCATGATTTTCAGGCGCAAAGTACGCAACGCACTGGCGGCTTCGGCCACGGCGCGGATGTTTTTTATAGTCGGTGACTGCGGCCACGGGAAAGTGTCGAAAACCGTGTCTGAGGTGTAGCGAAAACGTTCGGTGAGCGTGGAACACTTGGCCGTGAACCATCCCCAATGAATTCCTGACTGCAAAATGCCGAATGAATAATCGTCGGCAAAAGTGAAAACAGTAAGCGACGAATCCGGGCGGATTTTAGATGAAAGAAATTCAAAAATCGGCCGCTTCGTAACCCGAGCGCAAGCAATGAAACGAGGCAGAGGCACGATGGCGTCAAGCATTTGTGCGCGCGGACGCTTAAGCAACCACCAGGTTTTCAACCGGTTTTGATGCTCGCCTTTTTCCTTGCCAGATGTCTTGAGTTCTTCGCTGGCATTGGCTTGCCACTTGGGAAGAACAAGTTCTTTGAGTCTGGCGAAAGTGCGCTTGAAACGCATCGCCTCGTCCATTGAACGATTGCCAAAATCAATAATGAAACGCGGGGCATGCTGATACTCGCATCCCAGAAGTTCATCGCCATTGAGATAAGGAAAAACGATCTCGGTTGCTTCCGGCTCTTTGGACAGAAGACTTGCCTGCTCATTTCCGTCGAGTCGAAAGCCATTATGTCCTGGTTGTTGTCCTTCGAAGCATGGTTTCGGACTCTGGTTCGCCTTCAGCGGAATTGCGGATGCAACATCCGTCACGAATGAAAGAGACGAGTTGATGTATTTGATGGGTTCCTTTTCCCAAGGCCCTTCACGATCTTGCCCCGTCAATCTGAACAGCATTTTTGGGCCGGCGTAATCTCCTTTTATCCAGTTCACAATCGAAACGTGAACGGCCGCCTCGCCCGACCACGGTTGCGAGGAAACCGCTTCCACAATGGTTCCTCCGTGGTTGACGATGTAATCCAGCCCTCCTTCGCGTGAATAATTTTGACGAATGCTATTCGTGCCGACGAGTCCTGCGCGGCAACCCGGCTTCAAAATCTCGTGCGCCTTCCGGAACCAGTGAACGCAAAAATCCGCGCGCCCCGGCACATCCGGAAATGCGGCCTTGATCCGTTTTGAATAACCCGCGCCATGAATCATCGTCAGGCGTCGCGCGTCGAGAAACGGCGGATTACCGATGATGGCATCCGCTTCCGGCCAGGGGGTAAAGAGCGCGTCGGCGCAAACAATGTTGTCGTCCAGATTGTCCAGCGGGAGATCCTTCTCGAATTGCAGCGCGTGGGTGTCAGCGCCGGGTAGCACATCGGCGTGGGCGTCCCAAAATTCATGCGCCGAACGCGTCGCCAACCGCCGCGCCAGCATGAGCGTGACCTTGGCGGTTTCGACCGCGTTGTCGTTCACGTCCAAGCCGAAAAATTGCCGGGGCGAAATGCCGCTGGCCGTGCCCACTTTCTCAAACTGCCGCTTGTCCTGCATGAACAGTTTCACCAACAGATTTTGTTCCAGTTCGCGCAAGGCGCGGTAGGCCACGAACAGGAAATTACCGCTGCCACAGGCGGGATCGAGCACCCGGAAAGCGCGCAACTGGCGGAGGAGTTCCAACGATTCGGAAACATTCCTGGCGGCGGCAATGCGCTCTTCCCACGGCCGGACGATGGTCGGGCGGACGATTTTCTGGATGTCGGCCTCGTACGTGAAATGCGCGCCGAGGGCGTGGCGCTCCTCCTTGCCGAGGCTGGCTTCAAACAGGGTGCCGAAAATGACCGGCTGGACCTTGCTCCAATCTTCTTTCGCCGCTGAGAGCAGCAAACCGGTTTCGTGCGGCGTCAGCGCGATGGGTTCCACCTTGGCGAACAGGCCGCCGTTGAAATAATCCACGCCGGCGAACTTGCCGCCGCGCGCGGGTTTGGCGTCGTTCATCTGCCGGAAAAGCTGGCCGATCAAATCGTAGCTGGTTTCGGCCGGATGGTCCGACCGGCGGCATTCCTCCAGCAGGCCCGTGAACAGGTCGGCGGGCAGCAGGCCGATGTCCTCGGAGAACATGGACACGACGCATTGCAGGGCAAAGCGGCGGGCGCGCTCGCGCGGTTCGCCGCGATGCACCATTTCATTGAAGGCGAGCGCCACGTCGTTGGCGGCTTCGCGGGTGACCTCCACCCAATTATTTCCAAAAATGGGCGCGGATTTGCGCGGGTACAGGAAATTCAACGCGGAATGGCGGGCGGCGAGTTCCTTGACCGGCACACGATCCAATGGCTCCTGCAGTTGTGTGTTGAAATCGTAAATCCAGAACTCGTCAAAATTGCACAGGACGACGAAAGGCGGGCGAAGCGGGACGAGATTCAACCAATAATCGAAGGTTCGCTGGTAATGCTTGGAAAGTTTGACGCCGCGCGATTTCATTTCGATCAGCACGCGGCCCGGCCAGACGAAATCGGCGTATTTGGTTTTCTGACCGGGAAAGCGGATGCGATATTCGAAGGTGGAGTTTTCCGGCAGCGTGTTGGGGTCGTGATTGAAGGCTTCGAGCAAATGGAAAAGGAACGTTTGCGCCTCGCTTTTTTCATCGCCTTTGAGAGTGGCGGCGAACGCGGCGAAATCGTGGAAGCGCTGTTCCTGCGAAGTCATGGCGAAGGAGTGTGCGCGGAAAACGGAGCGGCGTCAATTCCGGGCACTTAAATGTGGTATTGTCTTGCCAATCGTGGCAAGGTTCTCATAAACCATACTGTCAAGGTCGGAATGACCTGCAAAACATGCGCCTCTGTCCAACACTACGCTGGTGCCTGGCCGCCCTCATCACTTTGGTGATGGCGGCGCAGGTCTTTGCCCAGCAGCCGGGCATCCAGGATTTCCAAAAAATGAAGTATGGACTCTTCGTCCACTATGTTTGGGGCGGGACCGCGTATCGGGCGACCGTGAACACCAATGGCTCCGCGCCGGCGGGGCTGGATGACCTGGCCAACCGGTTCGATGCCACCGGTTTTGCCAACGACGTGTCTTCCCTGGGCGTGGAATACATCATCTTCACCGCCTGGCACGCCAACATGAACTGCCTGTGGCCCAGCCCGGCCATGAACCAGTGGCTGACCGGGCACGCCTCCCAGCGCGACCTTCTCAGCGACCTGCTGACGGCGGTGCGGGCCAAAGGCATCAAGGTGCTGTTTTACACCCATCCGCGCGACGGCCATGATCTGGCCGCCGCCGAGCAGCTCGCCACCGGCTGGGGGACAAATAATCCCGCAAATCACAACTACACCACCAATTACCCCTCGGATTTCAACTACACCGTCTGGAACAATTTCATCAACGACCTTTATGGCGACTTGATCTCCCGCTATGGCAATCAAATCGAGGGCGTGTATATTGACGAGGGCGGCAACAATGGCACCTATGTGGACTACACCCGGCTGCGCAACACCATCAAGGCCGCCAACCCCAACCTCATCATGCTCCAGAACTACTACGGCAGCATTTACACCTGCGATCTGGGGGACATCGAGGTCAACAACTTCGGCACCACGGATGGCGATGTCTGGACGGCCCCGGCCATGCCTAGTTCCGTGGTGATGAGCCGCACTTGGTGGGCCAGCGTGGCCATCGGCCAGAATACGACCAAGTATTCGCCTGCGGCTATGTTCCGCTACACGGTGTTGAAAGCGGGCATCAGCGGCTCCGCCGGAGGCACCACCTGGGCCGCCGGTCCCTATCCCGGAGGCGGCTGGGAGACCGGCGTGCTGAATACCATGCAGACGGTCGGCGCTTATATCGCGTCCATCGGACCTTCCATCACCAACACCTACTCCAGTACGTCTTACGTGACGGCGTCAGGTGTCACCCTCACCAACTTGCCATGGGGCGTGGCCACGCGGTCCATTGACAATCAAACCGAGTATATCCATGTGCTCACCCCGCCGGTTGGCAATACCCTCAGCCTGCCGCCGCCGGCCGACCGCAAGCTGTTCGGTTCCGCCCGGCTGCTGGCCAACGGCCAGCCGGTCAGCCTGGCGCAAAACAACGACAGCGTGAGGCTGACGCTGCAAGGCACCAACATCTGGAATAGTCTGGACACCGCCATTGAACTGACGGTCACCGGCAGCCAGCCTTATTCCAACTCGACTTTCTACGATGATTTTTCCAATGGCAGCAGCCGGTGGCTCACGACCGGCGGAACCTGGTTGGTTCAGCCGGGAGGATATTGCCAGACCAACACCGCGGCGTTCGGTTATAACGCGGCGGTCACGCAGGATAAATGGTCGGCTGCCACCTATGAATTCGATTTTCAAATCCTCACCAACGGCGGAAACTCCAGCAATTGGGCCGGCTGCAATGTGCGCAAGACCAATCCGACGGACAACCATACCCAAAGCGGTTATCTCCTCTACTTTCGGGCCAACGGACAAGTCTCTCTCTATAAGCCATCCGGCAATCTGACGACGGTCAACACCGGGCTGGCGTTCACCAACCTCACGCATGTGAAACTTGTGACCGACGGCCCCAACTTCACCGTCTATCTTACCAATTCCACAACGCCACTGATAACCTACACCGATTCAACCTACCCGGGACCGGGCTATTTCAGTCTCACCACCGGTGAGGCCGGCGCGCAGTTTGCCCATGTGCTGATCACTCCGATTTATGGTTTTGAGACACCCGCCGTTTCCGGATTTCAATACGCTCCCACCGGCGGATTGTGGACTTTCAGCGCCACCTGCGGAATCGCCACGAACGGCAGCGGGATCACGTCGGGCAATTCCGTCGCCCCGGAAGGCGGCCAGGTCGCCTTTCTCTGGGGAAATGGCGGTTGCACAAACACGATTTCCTTCGATGCCGGCCAATACAGTGTCACCTTTGCGGCCGCGCAACGCGGCTATCCTGCCCAGGCCGGGCAGACCTTCAATGTGCTCCTGGACAACACGGTCATTGGCAGTTATGCCCCGCCATCCACGGCGACCAATTATCAAGACTACACCACGGCCGGCTTCACGACAGCCGTGGGCGACCACGCTCTGGCGCTGGTCGGAAGCAACACGCGGGGCGGCGACAATACCATATTGATTGACAACCTGCGATTCAACTACACCCCGACACCCCAGTACACCTGGGGCGGGGGCAATGGCAATTGGAGCGACACCAACTGGCTGCCCGGCCCCGTCGCCGGTCCAGCAACCGGCTCCAATTCGGTGGTGATCAACTCCGGGACCGTGATTTTGAACGCCGCACTCGCCGCCCCCGGCGCCGTGACGCTTAATGGCGGGACGCTGGCGGTCAATGAAGTGATCGGCGACAATCCGGCTGATTACAACTGGTATGGCAACGTCCAGCAGACGACGCTCAACGCCGGCAGCACGCTCACGCTCAATTCCTTTTCTCATCTGCGCCACCTGACGCTCGCGGGCGGGGTGCTGGCCAGCAGCGGCGTTGACCAATACCACAACTACGGCGGCTGGTATCTCGATGATGTCACCACGGTCAACGGCGGTCTGACCTCGACCATCAGTGCCCAGCAGGTCGTCTTGGGAAACGGCGGTTTCCAAATCCAGACGGGTTCGGTGCTGGCGGTGACCGGCACCTTCACCGGCACCAATGGCCTCACCTTGAGTGGGGGCGGCCTGCTGACCATCGCCACCAATCAAGCGTACACCGGACTGACCACCATCACCGGCAGCACGCTGCGCTTGACCGGTCTGCAACCGGTGGCCGGGGCCTCCCGCTGGTTCGACGCTTCCGCGCTGAATGCGACGGACGGTTCGAGCATCAGCAATTGGCCCGATGTGAGCGGGCACAATGCCCCGGCGGTTTCGCTGGGCAGCAGCAACGGCAACCCGACCTTGTCCGCCAATGCCGGCACCGGCACAGGTCGGAGCGCGCTTCATTTCGCCAGCGGGACCGGCGGCAATCCGGCCACCAACAGCCAGGCGCTGGGGTTCACCACCGATGCGGGCATCCGGACGGTCTTCTCCGTCTTCAAAGGCGGCAGCTTTTTGCTGACAGATGCTTTGGCGTATAATTTCCATCGCCCGACGGACACCGATCCGACTTCGCCGCTGTGGTATTCGCCTTACGCGAGCAGCAGTATTCTCAATGGCTCCACTTACGTCAACGGGACCTTGGTGAACGGCTCGACCTATGCCATGCCGTCCAATTTATATAATGGATTCAACCTGGTTGAGGTGCTGACCACCAATTCAGTCACGGCCAGCAGTTTCAACAAGGACCGGGTTGATCACGCCGGCGACCAATATCAGGCCGAGGTTCTGCTCTATGATTTTCTGCTCAGCGGCGCACAGCGTTTGCAGAACGAAGCCTATCTCCAAGCCAAATGGTTTGGCCTTGGTGCCTTGGGCAACCTGCTGCCGGTCACGACGTCCGTGAGCCTTGCCAACAGCGCCACGTTGGATCTGGATGGAAACAGCCAGACGTTGTCCGGACTGTCTTCCACGGATGGCTCGGGCAACCAGGTCCTGCTCGGTTCCGCCACCCTTACCTTGAGCAACGCCACGGACGCCTGGTTTGACGGGGTCATCTCCGGCGCCGGTGGTCTGCGCAAGCAGGGCGGAGGCGCGTTCACCCTTTCCGGCGCCAACACCTTCAGCGGCCCGACCACGCTGGACGCCGGCTGGTTGCGGTTAAACGGCGCATTGGCGGGCGGATCGGTAACGGTCGGCTCCGCCGCCACTTTAGGCGGCACCGGTGTCATTGCCGGTCCGGTCACCATCCAAACTGGCGGCACCTTCGCGCCCGGTGTTCCGCTCGGCACCTTGACGGTCAGCAATAATCTGGTGTTCTCGCCGGGCAGCTTCACCACCATTGAAATTGCTTCGTCTGGCCGCTGCGACCAGGTAACCGGCCTGTCCAGTGTGGCTTACGGCGGAACGCTGCAGATAACGAACCTGGCCGGCGCGTTAACCCAAACGAACCAATTCAAACTGTTCAGCACCATAAGTTATTCCGGCAACTTCACCAGCCTCAGCGGCTCGCCTGGTCCAGGCCTGGCTTACAGCTTCAATCCTACCAACGGCACTTTGATGGTTGTCCCGGTTACAGCCGCCAATCCCACCAATATAAGTTATTCCGTGTCCGGCTCGTTCCTTACTATTTCCTGGCCGGCGGCCTACCTTGGCTGGATCCTCCAAAGCCAGACGAATTCCTTGACTGCCGGTCTGACAACGAACTGGGTGGACATCGCCGGCAGCAGTTCCAATACCCAGGCTTTGATCCCAATGAGTGCGGCCAATTTAGACCGGTTCTTTCGGCTTCGTCATCCCTGATAAACAGACCGCACCATGATCTGACTGCTTGCTTGTAATGATGCAGATCCTTACTCTCGGCGTCCGATCGCCCGGGTCATCTCCTGCACCAGCCAGTTCGCTTCGGGTTGACTGGAAATGCCGCTGGCAATTGTCACGCCGCTGGGATCGCCAATACCAAATTTCAGAGGTGGCCGTTGGGCAGTCTGAAGATACGCGGCTTGGCGTGCCTGGAAATCATCACCCTTCCCTTTCGTGACGAGTTTGAGGTCCGCATACGTCTTCGTGCCGCTGGTCATGCCGGGCTTGGTTTCGATTCGCGCCACGTCGCCAGCGTCGAATTGGCGGGTGCGCGAAAAAATCAGCCAGTGATTGACGGCGGTCACCCCCGTGGAATTGATCGTCACCCGGCTCGATTTGAACCACAGACTGAACGCGAAGCACGACAGGATGACGCCGAAGAGGCTCAAGAAGATCGCAAAAATGATCGGCCCATGAAAGCGAAGGATCAGCCCGACTCCGCCATCAAGAGCGGCGGCGATAACGGTGGTAAACAGCGCCGCGCCGGGATTCCGTGCCGCTGGAAAATAAAACTCGCGGCCGCCCGGACCGTCGGTGAGCTGAATTTTGGAATGCTCGTCGCGGCGCAATTCCTCGATGGGCATTTGCAACGCGGCAGTGGGATCGAGTTCCGGCACAGTATCAGCCGCGGGCTCGGCCGCCGCGCCGGCGACTTGAAATACCGGCACGTCAAACGCGGCCGCAAAATCCGGTCCGGCCATTTTTGCTTTCGCTTCGAGCCGCCAAGAAACCGACACCTCGCCGTGCGTGAAACATTGGGGCTGGCCGGCGGGCAGTTTGAAATAGACCGGAATTCCGCTGCGACCGGGGGCGGCTTCGGGCAGGCCGGCCTCGGGTTTGTAAACTTTTTCGTCCTGCCAAAGCACGGTTTCCTGGGTGCGCCGGTTTTGGCCGGAACCGGTGACGAAGCGGCGGACGCAGGCGAGCCTCAGGTGCAGGCCATGCTCCGGCTTTAGCCGCGCGCCAGCCTGGATCATGCCGCTGAGCGCGCCGCCCAGCGGCGCGGGTACTTCCGCCAATTCAAAAACGCATTCGCCATAAGCCAGCCGGGACCACCAGGCGCGGACGAAAGCCATTAGAAAACCCAGCCCGGCGGTCGGAAAAATCAGGAGCAACAGCGCCGCGTAATTGTTCCGGTGCAATTCCTGCGGCAGTGAAAGGCAAGTCGCCACTCCGCCAATGCCGCAAAAGGCTAGCGCCATGACGAGATAGAGCAGCGGCTTGGCCATGGCTGATGACTTGATCTTCCCGCTCGCCCAGTCGGCCCGGAGCAGCCACGGTTTGTCCGCAAAGCGCGCCTGCAATTCAGCGGTCTGCTTCACCTTTCTCCGCGACCATAAGGCCGCGAACATCAAGCCCAACCCGACCCCGGAAAAAATCAAGCCAAACAGGCAGAGCATGGCGCCATCATGGCTTGGTCCGGCGAGGAGTTTTCGAACGCCTTGCACCAGCGCCACCAAACCAAAGCCAGCGAAAGGCGTCGCGAACAATAGCAAAAATATGGTGGCACCAACGCCGCCGGGCTTGCCCGCCGGGCTGCGGTTGTCAGCGGGGTTGCGGTTGTCCAAGTTGAATTGCAAGTCGCTCATGGCTCAAGGATTTGCCGCCAAGTTTCTCACGGAACAGAACCCGCGCAATTATAATTTGCGCCATTTATTGCAACCGGCGGGCCATGCACGCGCGCCTGGTCCGCCCGTCGAAGAGTCCCAAGCGTGATTTACCACGATACCACAAACCTATGAAATCAACACAAATGAATCAATCCCTTTGGGATTGGTTCAGCTACTGAGCATCCAATGAATGTTGGATGTTCCCTGGACCGGGGTGGCGACAGCTTGTCGCCACTGTCCAAAC
>Ga0316217_10001403_pt1 | contig 31433 bp, 16 predicted proteins | sample 1anoAmetaG_FD_203633 | JGI IMG/M metagenome (GOLD analysis project Ga0316217, IMG submission 203633) | Freshwater microbial communities from Trout Bog Lake, Wisconsin, USA - 1anoA | ecosystem: Environmental > Aquatic > Freshwater > Lake > Hypolimnion/Profundal zone | place: USA: Wisconsin... | reverse complement strand
CCATCCACTTGCCCTTCTCGTCGGGGTCTGCCGTCTTCTGCTGATCACGGAACTTGACGGTGACTTTCTCGCCTGCCCCAGCGGTGCCCCAGATGGGCACGGCCACGCCTTGCAGCAAAACCATGTGGCTGCTGATGACGGGGGGCAATTTGACTTCGGCCCGAGCCGGCAGCGCCAGCAATCCCAGTACAGCGGCAACCAGAACGAACGCACACTTTCGCAGCAGATCAGTCATAATTTGTTCTCCTTTTTCCCAAGTATACCCAAAATGCAGTGCTGGTGAGCAGAGCTAGCCGCCCTGGCCGTTCGGTGGAAGCAATGCCGGGCGGCGATCATGGGCTCGGAAGCTGGCTATGAAATAAAGGGCCATCAACGAAAGTAGTCGATTTCATGGGCAGGTACGGGTAACTCCGGCGGCGCTCGCAGGACGATCAGGGGGCACACGCCCGCATTCACCCAACCGGCGGCCTTTAGCGGAGCGCCTCGGCCGCGGCCGGAGAGCATTTCCACATACACATCGGCCACCTCCGGCCGGACTACCAACCAGTGTCCTCTCGCCGTATGCAGGACGGCACAGGATTCCGTGGCCAGGGCAAGCACGTTGTCGAGCGTCATGTCTTTGTCATCGGCGGTCACGCTGTAAGGCGAGCGGAGCACGACACGTTGTGCCTCTGGTACGGTGAATTGGCGCCAGCGCGTCTTCTGATCGGCTATCAACTTCAAGCCCGGCAGACCTGTCAACCGGGCCAGGTCCGAGTCGGCCAACAGCGGCAGTCGGAACCAGCAGTCATCGCGGACTTCCGCCCAATCATATAGTTTGCCGGTGAACGGCTCGGGCTGGGCCGTGGCGGGGCCGGTAAGCGAAAACCGCTGCCACATCGCCGGACGAATGACGTGCAGATACACGCTGCGATAGGTAGCCAGCAGGTCGGGATAGCCGAGATCCTCCCGCTCGTAGCCCATCTTGCTCAGGCCGTGGAACTGGGTAAGTTGCACGCCCTCAATGGTGCGAAGATTGTCGAGATAGCGATGATTGACCTCGTGGACCACCAGCGGCAGGTACGGCGCACAGATGACGAGGTTATAACCGCCGAACAATGCCCACTGGGTGTAGCTGATACCGTAAGGCGGCGCATCAATACGCTGCTGCGGCTTGCCGTTGCGAAGTTCCGGCTTGCCAGCACACCATACCCACATGTCCACTTTCGCGTCCTTGTACTTCGCCAGCGCCGTGGTGAGCTGGTCGGCTATGGCCCGTGGCTGGCAACCCCACCCTGGTCTCCGGCCTGCGCCGGTCCATGCCAGGCCGTCCAAGGTCTCGCAGATCCATTCCGTCTTTACCATGCCGCCGGTGAAGGCCCAGGTGAAATCTGCATATTGCTGCATGATTTGCGTGCGCATGGCGTCTTGAAAGTAGTGCGGTGTGCTGTATGTGCCGCACAACGCCTTTCCATCGGCGCCCAGGGTATCGGGGAACGTCACGGTGGCATCCTTGAGGAAGATACAGCCGAGCCGGAAGACGCGGGGCTTCTCCTGGCGGTTTTTCGCCGCCGCATCCGCCTTGGCCTTCCACGCGGCCATTTCGGCAGCGTAATCACCCCACACCATGTAACGCCGCCGCAGCGTTCCGGCCGCGGTGATCTCCACCAGTTCGTCATGAAATGGCAGTGGCGCGACGAGTTTGGCCGGATAATCCGGCGGGCACTTCTGTGTCCCGGCGGGTAGCGCGGCTAGAGGCGCCAGCAGCAGTAGTGTCAAGATGGCCAAGCCAATTCTGCTCATTATCCACGCCTTACCATGCTCGCCCCTGACCGCCGTGGGGATATTTGCGCATGTTACAAGATCGGCCAGTCATTGTCTCCCTACGGAATGGGCTAGAGAATGCTTTGATTCGCCCGGTGCGGGGTTTACGGCAGTAATCGCTTCGGGCACGGCCCCGGCGGCGACAAGTTCACGCATCTGGTCCGGGGTGATTTCTTTTTCCTGCACTGAATCCAGCGTGATGACTTCCATCCGCTCATGCATCGCGCGTGCCTCACCCTTGGCGGTTACCGGAGCATGATCTGGAAATGACTTTGCACGACCTGGTGACCGTCCTGGGCACACGGCCGGAGGTCAAGGCGGGGGAGTCGCTGGATGCGCAGGGCAGCCGTGGTGTTACCCCCTCTTGGTCGCCCGATAGTCGGTGGGGGAATGGCCTTGAATCTTGCGGAACTGGCGGGAGAAATAGAGTTGATCGTGGAAGCCGAGCTGTTCGGCAATGGTCTTGATGCTTTGCGTGGTGGTATCGAGCAGGTGGCAGGCGCAGCGTATTTTGAGCCCCAGAAAATAGTTTTTCACCGTCGAACCGGTGCGTTTTTTAAACAGCAGCGCGAAGCGTGATTCGGAGAGATTGGCGGCGGCCGCCAATTCGGCTACCGTGACTTGGCCCCGCACCCGCCCGTGGAGGAGCGTCAGGGCGTGTTCGATACGATCGGCGGCCTGTTCGGTGCGGAATTGCGCCGCCCGCTGAAGGCACTGCACGGCGCCCAGAAAGTTGGCGGCACAGAGTGAAGCGGCGACCAAATTCAGGCGACGATAGCTTTCGGCCAGATAGGCAAAGGCCTGGTCGAATAAGTTGAGCAGGGAGGGTGCCTCGCCCAGGGGCAGCAGTGGGCCGCCGCCGGCGGCTACGATGTCGTCGGTGAGGCGGCGCAGCAGGCGGCCTTCGAGGTGCATCCAGTAAATCGTCCAGGGGTCTTTGGCGGCCGCTCCGTAGCCGTGGGGCACGTGATAGGGCAGCAGCAGTATGTGGCCGGGCTCCACGGGGAAACGGCGGCCCAGGAATTCGCCCCAGCCGCGCCCGCGCACGGCGTAGATGAGCACCGCCATGGCCGCCCCGTGGGGGCGCTGACAGTAGTGACCCACGGCGTCGGGGAAATAGCCGATGGCCGACAGGAGCGTTTGGGAAAGGACCGGATCGTGGGCCACATCGCGGATGGTTGGCGGGGGCAGGCGCAGCACCCGTTCACCCGGAAACGGCATGAGTTCCGGAGCGCTGTAGGTTGGCGGCGGCGGCCAATCGGGACGCTGGGCAGCGGTTTGAGCCATAGGGCTATTGTGACGTTTCGGGCCGCCTTTGTCGAATTGCCGGACGATGGCTTTGTCCATATTAAAGCCTGTTTTGTCCATTTCGCCGGGGGCCGTACGCCCTATACTGCATCATACTATCCTGGCGGTGCCGGGCCGCGGCGGATGCGGCCAGATCGGTCCAACAGAGTCCTTGGGTTGCGGATTTGTATGAAAATACACTGGGTCATGGTATCGCGACTCTTTGGAGTGCTGTTGAGCTCGGCGCTACTGGTGCGGGCGGCAGCGCCGGCCACGATCATGGAGCCGGGACACACCGGCGCCTGGATGCTGGAAAATGCCGCGCTGGACGTCGGGGTCTCGTTCACCGCCGGCAGTCTTGTGCTCACCCGCTTTGCCAACCGTGCGGCCACTATTAATTATCTCCAGGGGCAACCGCCGCTGCCGCTGTTCTCGTTGGTCATCGACGGCCAGACCATCACCGCCAACGATGGGGGCTGGGCGCTGGCGGGCGCCCAGGTCAGTGCCATTGAGCTTTATGGCATCACCTGGGGCCGGCGGTTGGAAGTGTGCCTGCAAAGAATGAATCCTGTCCCCTTTTCGGTGCGGCAGGTTTTTGAGATTTACGATGGGCGGGCGGGGCTGCGGTGCTTGTCGTTTCTGAAAAATGATACGGACCGGCCGCTGACGATCAGCGCCTCGGATGTGCTGGCACTGAGTCTGCCCGACAAGCCCCACCAGATGCATTATGTCACCGGCAACCTGGTGTGGAATGTGGGCACTGCGGGGGTGCAGCGTGGCGGGCGCAATGCCATTGCATGCTACGACTCCGGCGATGGCTGGTATGTGGTGCCGGAAAACAACTGGTCCACCAGCCTTGAGCCGGGGGGCAGCAAAGGCTCCGCGGCGGAGAAACTGCTCTATATTTACGCGTGGGACGGCACGCCGCAGGTGCGCGTTTCCACCAATCCCAAGGCGGTACAGTTGACGCTGTTTCCGCGGGAGGAAGTGGAATACTTTTCGGTCAACCTGGGCGTGTTTAAAGGCGACGCGCTGGATGGGCGCATGGCGGTGGCCGAGCACCTGCGCCAGCGCTTCAAGTATCACAATCCGGCGCATGTGCTCTCGACCAACGACTGGCAATGGGGCAATGGGTGGGGCCGCCGCACCGACAGGAATTACCGCGATATTGTGGTGCCCAAGGCGCAGGCCGCCGGCTTCGACCGCGTGCTGATCGACGACGGCTGGTACGCCCCGGACGACAGCACCACGCCCAAGGCGCAGTGGGCCGACATGGCGGCCCTGGGCCAATACATCAATGACCATGGACTATTGACGGGCCACTGGTTCAGCCTGCAAGGGCGATTCTGTGCCCGCGGCTGGGGCGAAGGCCGCGATGCCGCCGACCCGGCCAATATTGACTTCAAGCTCAAACAGATGGAGGAAGAACTGATCGGCAAGGATCGCTGCACCTGGGACCAGGTGGATGCCGGGCTGCTGTGGAAGACGGATGCGGAGACTTCCTATTCCCATCCCCGCGATTCGGTGTACCGCAAGATCCTGGGCATGAAACGCTACATGAACACCATCGCGCACAAGTACCCGGACTTCATCATGCAGACGACTTGTGAAATTGATAACCCGGGCGGAGCGCCCACCCACGGGGCTGGGGCGCAGAACGTGGCGCTGATCCAACTGGCCGACAACGGCATCATGGGGATGTTCCGGCGGTCGGAATATGCCGACGATGTGCGCGATCTGTTTGCCGCGGTCGGATTGTTCCCCCTGGAGGGTATGCTGTCCACCCATGGCGAGGACGGGATCCGGGCGGATTCCTGGCAGGATTCGCCACTATGGTATTATCAGTTTTTGCTCGCCCGCCACACCATGATCTATTCCTGGCCGGGGGACTGGTCGGACCTGTCGGTGGCGCATCTGCGAACCTTTAATGAGTGGCGCAAGAACCCGCGCATTCAGACGGTCCTGAATGAAGTCCTGCGCCCGGTTTATAACGGGCCCGATGCCGTGAAGAACGAAGGCCCGTGGTGTTGGATGTTCACCGATGAAGCCCGAACCAAGGCGCTGGTTTTTGCCATCAACCACCGCGAATTGAACCGCAATAACGCTTTTGCCGCCAAGCTGCGCTGGCTGGATGCCGGCAAGACGTATCTGGTGCAAGAGATCACCCAAATACCTGATGGCACTTTCGCCTATGGCTTCCGCGGCCAATATGCCGGGCGGCACTTGCGGGAGCAGGGACTGCCCGTGGATCTGGAGGACCGCCCGGAACCGTGTGCCGCGTTCTGGTTCCAGGAGAAGACGGCTGGCGGGCCGCAGGTGCTTTATGCCGATGCCGCGGTGTTGCGTTATACGGAAAAGCCCGCAGGCGACAGACTTGCGGTGGCAATCGAAGGGGCCGCCCACGCCAGCACGCGGCTGTTCGTTTTCAAGCCTGCTGCCAATGGCGTTGAACAACGGGTGGTGCCACTCGATCCTGCCGGCCGGGCGACCGCGGAGTTCGATGCCACCACCGTAACCGATGCCATGCAGCCTTTGGCGTTCGGATCTGCGGCGCCACCTTCGACAGCCGCGTTCATGGCACGCAATGGCACGACATCCGGCAAATGGCGCGGCACCTACGGAAGCAGGGCTGCCTGGCTGGCCGGACAACCGCTGGCGGCGCAACACGGCTACGTGTTGAATCTGCGCCACGGGATAACCTATGTGTGGGGCAAGGACGATCAGACCCCGCGGGTGCTGGAGTTGCCGCCTGGTGCGACGGGTTCCAAACTGGCGGCCTGCTGGACCGCCGGTGAGGAATTCGACTTGCGGCTCAAATGCCCGAAAGATGCCGCATCGTATACACTCACCGTCTACCTGGTGGATTATGACAACATTCGGTATGCGGCCCGCGCCATGGAGTTGTCCATCCGCACGCACGATGGTACGGTCCTCAATACACAGCACGCGACAAAAGCCCAAACCAACACCGGTATATATCTGACGTGGACCGTCAGCGGTCCGGTCACGATCCACGCGCGCAAGACCGACGGTTGTAATGCCGCGGTTTCCGGGGTGTTCGTGGATGCCGTGCCAACCCCTAAGAAGGAAACGGAACGATGAAGACCAAGACTCTGCTGTTCCCCGCACTTATTGTCCTGGGTGCCGCCCTGGGGGCGGCCGCAGAAACGGGAGTGCCACCGGTCGCGGGGCCGGACGTTCCGGCGCCGGCGATGGCCGCGATTACGGCGGCGCAAACGCTCGCTGCGGCGCACGCCGAATTCAAAGACGGCAAATTGACGGTGACCACTGGAGCCGTCACGCGCGTGTGGCAATGGACCGGCCATGGCCTGGCCACCGTGGAACTTTGCGACCCCCGCACCGGTGCAATCTATGCGAACCCCAAACTCCTGCCGGCATGCGACTGGAATCTGCCCGGCTTCTTGGATGCCAAAAGCGCCGCGAACTTGGTGGGTGTGGAGGCCCGCATCGGCGATGACGATGGATTTTCGGGCAAACATATTGAAGTGATCACCACGCTGCGCTATGAGGCGGCAAAGGTGGACGTGCAGCATGTGGTGTGGGCGTTTCCCGGCGCGCCGGGCCTGCGCACTCAATTGCGCCTCAAAGCTCTTCCCGGTTATGTGGCCCAAGGCACGCCGGAGGAAAAAACATTCAACAGTTACGGCTCGACGCAGATTGCACCCGGGGCGCAGAACGATCATCTGCCGCTCGATCTTTCTATGCCCAACAGCCGCCGCTATTTTGGCATCTACAACGATCCGGGCAACCGCCTGCCGCAGGACAAGCCGATGCTCGAAGAGAAAGTCATTACCGGCTTCCCCCTGTTCCAAAACGAGACGGTTACCTGGGCCAGCGGTGCGGCGGTGCAATACGGCACCCCCGGCGCTGAATATGGCGTGCTGGCGGTCAAGGAATCACCCAAGACCGTCAACCAATCCGCGTATCTGACCGGAGCGTTTTTCACGTCACCCGCGGGGCTGGCCATGACCGGATGGGGCCTGTCCCCGCAGGAAATTGTGCCCGACCGCTTCCGCGAGTGCTGGGCGACCTGGAGCATCGTTTATTCCGGCGGCAACGATGGTCTGCAACTGGCTCTCAAGAAGTTTGATGCGGCACGCTACCCGGTGGTTCCGCAGCGCGACATGTTCATTCTCTCCAACACCTGGGGGCCGGCCAATCCGGGCGGGGCGCAATTCACCGCGGAAGAATTTGTGCTCAAAGAGATTCCGCTGCTGGCGGACCTGGGCGTGGACGTGCTGCAAATTGACGACGGCTGGCAAAAGGCCGGCGGCGGCCCCGGTGCCAGCGGGTTTTTGCCCAAGTACAAAAACGGCTGGCAGGACATCAAGGCGGCGGCGGACAAGGCCGGCGTGAAACTTGGCCTGTGGGTGGCCACGCGGAACTCCAAGACCGAGGAACTCTGCCGGAATCTTGATGAATTGGGCTACATCACGTGGAAGTGTGATTTTGAGCACCTATCCAACCGCACCGAGTACGAAACGCGTTTTGCCAAGTATCGCGCCACCATGAAGCACAGTTGGGGCCACACCCAGTTCACGCTATGCCCGGAATATGATGATCCGCGTTATGGGTGGTACCTGGCCCAGGAATATGGCAGCCTGTACTTCCAGAACATCCAGGAAGGTTTGCCCATCCACCTGACCTTTGTGCCGTATCAGGTGTTGCGGCAGCATTGGTTCATGGCCAAGTACTTCCCGTCGAATAAACTGCAGGTGATGCTGCAGAACCCTCAACGCACGCGCCATGATGTCAGCGATGCATTCCAGCACAACCACGACTATTGCTTTGCGATGGGTCTGCCTTTTGTGCCCGAGTTCTTCCAATCCGCCCAATATCTTGATGCCGCGGGGCAGAAGGAATTAAAGGCGTTGATCGGAATTTATAAACAGGCCCGCCCGGACATCTTCACCAGCATCACCTTCCCGATCGGCGAGGAGCCCAGTAACGCCTCGTGGACGGGCTTCCAGATGGTCAGCACCACCCGCGACAACGGGGGATATCTGCTGATCTTCCGCGAGTTACACGACCCGCGCCCCGCCGCCCGGGTGCAGATCAAGTTCCTGGCCGGCAAGACGCTCGCGTTGACGGATACCCGGACCGGTGCGGAGCAAGCCGTGGCGGTTGGGGCCGATGGCGCGATCCCGCTGGAAATTCCGCAACCGGCGGATTACCGCCTTTTCAACTACCGCGTCAAGTAAGGTACAAAGGAAACACGCATGTCCACAAAACATCTCTTGGCGCTGGTATCTTGGGGAATGGCGGTCCTTGCGGGCGGCTTGGCATGGGGCGCCGCCCCCGCGCCGCTGCCCGCGGCCATGGCCGAACTGGGGGGCACAATCCGCCCCGTGGTGCGATATTACGACGGGGGCCGCATCGCCCACGCGCTGGCGCTGGAGCCACGGGACGGTGCCACGGCCACCGCCGCGGATGGCGCCCAATGGGACTTGGCGGTGGATGCTCATTCCGTCAGCGATCGGCCCGACGCGCTGGAGTACCGCTTCACCTGGACGCTGACCAAGGGCTCGGCCAAGGCTGTGGTCGTGGGCCTGGAATTCCCCTTTAGCGGGTGGTCGGCGGACAATTTTGTTTTTATCCCAGCCGCCGTGTACGACGGCAATCGCTTTGCCATCAAGGCGGTCGGTTATCCGCCGTACTGGTACAACAAGGCTGAGTGGAAACTGGACATGCCCACCACCATGACCCCCAACCCCACACTGGGCAAGGGGCCGGGGCCGGGCAGCATTCTTTTCAACACCGGCAACGCCAGCGTGCCGCTGCTGGCATTCCAGGCGCCGGCCCAACAACGGGGCTGGATGGTCCTGACCACGCAGGCCAGCCGCTTCGGCAATTACGGCATTGGGGTGGAGGAAAATGCGGATCGCTCGGCGGCGACATTTTCCATCATGACCCCGGCCGCCAACGAAGCCCACGCGGACTGGAAAACCGGCGATACGGTAGCGATCGCATGCCGCCTGTATGCGTTTGGGGCGCCGCAACGCGCCGACCTGCTGGGGCGGTTTTCCGCGGTGCGCAAAGATCTCAATCCGCATGTCCGCGTGGAAGAACTGCCCTTCAGTGCGGCGTGGAAACTGTTGGAAAATCTTTACCAGCAGCACCGCTGGGACGAGCGCATCGGCATGTACTGCATGTCCGAACCGGGAACCGGTACCACCTGGAACTTCATCTGGCAATTGGGCTGGTGTGGCGGCGGGCAATGCACCTTGCCCCTGATCATGCAGGGCGAGGCCTTGGCCCGGCAACGCGCCATCCGCAACATGGATGTCGTTTTCACCAAAAGCCAGGCGACATCGGGCTTCTTTAATACCTATGGCAACGGGGAGCAATTCGCCAGCTTTGGTTTTGGCTCCGCGTTCAAATACCACGAAAGTCTGATCCGCATGCAGGGCGACTGGCTGTATATGGCGCAGCGCCAGTTCCAAGCCCTCGAATCCACCGGCGCCACGGTTCCGCTGCCGTGGAAGTCCGGCCTGCAAAAACAGGCCGACGCCTTTGTGCGCTTGTGGAACAAACGGGGCCAGTTCGGGCAATTTGTCGATGTGGAAACGGGCGATCTGTGCATTGGCGGTTCGACCTGCGGCGCCATTGCCCCGGGTGGCTTGGCGCTGGCTTCCCAAACGTTCAAAGCTCCTGAATACCTGACGGTCGCCCAGGCCGCGGCACGCAAGTATTACCATGACTTTGTGCAACTGGGTTACACCACCGGCGGCCCGGGCGAAATTCTCTCCGCCCCGGATTCCGAATCGGCGTTTGGGCTCTTCGAATCGTTCCTGGCCCTGTACGAGGTGACCGGCAGCGCCGAGTGGCTCCACGATGCTTCCGAGCTGCTGCCGATCTGTGCCAGTTGGACGGTGGCGTACGATTACCAGTTTCCGCCCAATTCCGCCATGGGCCGCATCCAGGCACATTCCTGCGGCGCGGTGTGGGCCAGCGTGGCCAATAAGCACGGGGCTCCGGGCATCTGCACCTGGTCGGGCGACAGCCTGCTCAAATACTTCCGCGCCACGCGCGACCGGCGGGCGCTTGACCTGCTTACGGACATCGCCCACGGCATTACCCAGTACATGAGCCGGGCGGAGCGCAAGGTCGGCAATATGCCGCCGGGTGGGCTTTGTGAGCGCGTCAATCTCAGCGATTGGGAAGGCCGGCACAATGTCGGCGGCAACATCTTTGGCTCCTGCTCCTGGGTTGAAACCGCCGCCATGCTGACCGTCACACAGGTGCCGGGGCTCTATGTTCAACCCGATACGGGTGTTTTCGCGGCCTGCGACAACATTCAGGTCGAAAAGATCAGTCAGTCCCAAGGCGTCTTGCGGCTGCGGCTTACCAACCCCACCGGCTTTCCGGCCGACGTGAAGATTCTGGTGGAAACCGCGTCCGCGGCGCTGCACCCGCGTGCTGCGCTTACCGCCAAAGACATGTGTATGATCCACGTCGAAGCCGGGGGCAACGCGGAATTCGATTTGTCCGCCTCTGCGATCACGGCGGTAACAACGCCCACCACGGCTGCGACATTGCCGAGCACGGTCCCCGCGCCCGGCACGGCGGCGCCTCCGGTAAGCAGCCCCACCGGTGCCGCGGGCCCCCAAGGTGTGCCGCTGGCCGAAGTGGCCACGGTTTCGGAAGTGCAACCTTACGGGCCACTGGGTTTGGATCACAGCAACCAGGGTAATCCGCTGAAGATCGGGAACCGGACCTTTGCACGCGGTTTGGGAACGCACGCCCCCAGCCGCATCGTCTACGCGCTGGCTGGCCATGGGGCGCGCTTTGAGGCGTGGGTGGGTGTGGATGCGGAGATGGCGGGCTATACGCAATCCAGCATCGTGTTCCAGGTGCTGGGCGACGGCAAGATACTCTTCGACAGCGGCGTGATGCGGATCAATACGCCGGCCAAGCCGGTTCGTGTCGATCTCACGGGCGTGGCGGAACTAGCCTTGGTGGTGACGGATGCCGGCGACGGCAATATCTGCGATCATGCAGATTGGGCGGATGCGGTGGTGTTTTCGGACGCGGCGCTGCCGCGCCGGCCGCCGCCGCCCCGAGCCGTGCCGTTGAGCGCGACGGCCACGCTGGGCGCGGCACAAGTAAGTTGCGCCGGCAAGGAAATGACCGTCACCACTGGGGTGATGGAACGCCGTTGGTGCTGGACCGGGCGGGGATTGGTGACCGTCGGGCTGCGTAATGTGCAGACGGGCACGGAATTGGCCGTGGCGCCGCGCCGGGCGTGCGACTGGAATCTGCCGGACCTGCTGGACGACAAAACCCAGGGAGTATTGCTCGGCAACACCGTGCGCGTCAGCGACGACGACGGCTTTAGCAGCCCGCACTTGGAGGTCGTCAGCACGATTCGGTATGAGACGGCCCACTTGGAGATGCAGCATGTGGTATGGGCCATTCCCGGCGCGCCGGGCCTCCGCACGCAATTGCGCTGGAAGGCGCTCCCCGGATATGTGGCTAAAGGCAAAGCCGATGACAGCAAATATTATGATTGCGGTGGAACCCGGTTTGCCGCCGGGGCACGCAATGACCTTTTGCCGGTAGACTTCTCCGCGCCCAACAGCCGGCGCTACTTTGGCATCTACAACGATCCGGGAAACCGCCTGCCGCAAGACAAGCCGATGCTGGAAGAAAAGGTCATCACCGGTTTCCCGCTATTCCAGGACGAAGTGATGGCGTGGGCCAGCGGCGCGGCGGTGCAATACGGCGCCCCCGGCGCGGAATACGGCATCATCGCCGTCAAGGAATCGCCCAAGACGGTCAACCAGTCCGCCTATCTGACGGGCGCGTTCTTCTCGTCACCGGCCGGGATCGCCATGACGGGTTGGGGCCTGTCCCCGCAGGAAATTTTGCCCGACCGCTTCCGCGACTGCTGGGCCACCTGGTGCATCGTGTACAGCGGCGGCAACGACGGCTTGCAACTGGCGCTCAAGAAGTTCGATGCCGCCCGCTACCCGGTGAACGTCCAACGCGACGCCTTTATTCTCTCCAACACGTGGGGGCCGGCCAATCCGGGCGGTGAACAATTCACCGCCGAGGACTTCGTGCTCAAAGAAATACCCGCCGTTGCCAAACTGGGCATCGATGTGATGCAGATTGATGAAGGCTGGCAGAAGAATGATGCAGCCGGGAACGAGGTAAAATACAAGAATGGCTGGACCGACATTAAGGCCGCCGCGGACAAGGCCGGGGTGCGCCTGGGCCTGTGGACGCGTGCACAAACGTGCCGGGCTGAGGAACTCTGCAAAATTCTTGACGTCCTGGGCTATGTCACCTGGAAGTGCGATTTTGAACACCTCTCCGACCGGGCGGGCTACGAAGCACGCTTCGCCAAATACCGTGCGGTGATGAAGCATAGTTGGGGCCATACGCAGTTTACCCTGTGCCCGGAATATGATGATCCGCGTTACGGGTGGTTTCACGCCCAGGAATTCGGCAGCCTGTATTTTCAGAACATCCAGGAAGGTCTGCCCATCCACCTGACCTTGGTGCCGTACCAGGTGCTGCGCCAACACTGGTATATGGCCAAGTATTTCCCCACCAACAAATTGCAGGTGATGCTGCAAAACCCGCAGCGCACACGCCGGGATGTGAGCGACGCGTTCGCGCACAGCCATGGCTATTGCTTCGCGATGGGTTTGCCCTTTGTGCCCCAGTTCTTCCAATCGGCACAGTACCTGGATGAAGCGGGGCGGAAAGAATTGACGGAATTGATCGCGGTTTACAAGAAGGCCCGCCCCGACATTTTCACCAGCACCACGTATCCCATTGGCGAAGAGCCCACCAATGCGTCCTGGACGGGTTTCCAAATGGTCAGCACCACCCGTGAGAATGGCGGGCATCTCCTGCTCTTCCGTGAACTCCACGACCAGCGCCCGACAGCGAAGGTGCAACTGAAGTTTTTGGCCGGCAAGACGCTGGTGTTGACCAACCTGCTTACCGGGGAATCCAATCAGGCCACCGTGGACGTCGCCGGCCAAGTGGAACTGGCCATCGCGAAACCGGCGGATTATCGCTTCTTACGGTATGAGGTAAAGAAATGAACAGTTTCTTGAAATCCCCAGGCAGCATCTGGTACGTGATCGGCATCAGCCTGATCGCGGCGCTCGGCGGATTCCTGTTCGGCTTCGATATGGCGGTCGTTTCCGGGGCGATCCCGTTTCTGGAAAAAGTATTTAGGCTCCAGGGCGCCGGCCTCGGCTGGGCGGTGAGCAGTTGCATCCTGGCCTGTGTGCTCGGCGCGGCGTGCGCTGGAAAACTGGCCGATGTCTTCGGACGCAAGAAGGTGCTGCTGGTGACCGCCGTGCTGTTCAGCGTTTCGGCCGTTGGTGCGGGCTGGGCGGGTTCGTTCACCATCTTCATTTGGTATCGGCTGCTGGGCGGGTTGGCGATTGGCGCCGCCTCCGGCGTGGCGCCCATCTACGTGGCCGAAACGGCCCCCACGCGGTTCCGCGGGCGTTTTGTCTCCTTTTACCAACTGGCGATCGTGGTGGGCATCTCGGCATCCTATTACTCCAACTACTTCCTGCTGCGCACCGGCGACGACGCCTGGCGCTGGATGTTTACGGCGGGCGTAGTGCCGGCGGGCCTGTTCTTCTTCCTGCTGTTTCTGGTGCCCGAAACGCCGCGCTGGCTGGCCAAAAGCGGCAACGAGGCCGGAGCGCTGGCGGTCCTGACGCGCATTGACGGGGCGGATTACGCCCAGGCCGAGATGGCGGCCATCCGGGAAACGCTGCTGGTGAAGAAGGGGCGGTTGGCGGATCTGCTCCAGCCGCGGATGCTGCGTATCGTAATCATTGGCGCGCTGCTGGGTATCTTCTCGCAAATCTCCGGCGCCAACGCGGTGTTTCTCTATGCGCCGAAGATCTTCTCCCAGGCGGGCGCGGGCCTCAACGACTCGCTGTTCCAGACCTCCATGATCGGCCTGATCAATTTCTTCTGCACGTTCATTCCGATCATGCTGGTGGAACGCGCCGGGCGCCGCCCGCTATTAATGGTGGGCGTCGCCTGCATGACCGTCGCCATGACGCTGCTGGCGTACCTGTTCTTCACCCACGCCACCGGTGTGATCGTGCTGGTGGTGGTGCTGGTCTATATTGCCGCGTATTGCAGTTCGATTGCGTGCCTGACCTGGGTGATCCTCTCGGAGATTTTCCCCAATCGCATCCGCGGCGAAGCCATGTCGGTGGCCAACCTGTGCCTGTGGAGCGCCAACTACCTGCTGCTGCAAACGTTCCCCATGATCGAAGCACAATTCGGCATTGCTTCAGCGTTCGCCGCCTATGCGGTGATCTGCGCCATTATCCTCCTGTTTGTCTGGAAGTTCATCCCGGAGACCAAGGGCAAGTCGCTGGAGGAAATTGAAATGCAACTGGTCGGCGTGTGCGAAAAGGGGTCAGAAGCCTTTTCGCCTGGTGCGTGAATGTTCCGCCGTTAATCAATGGTGTAAACGAAAAGGCTTCTGACCCCTTTTCGCACAAGGAGCCCCTATGGAACTGCAAGGCAAACCGGATTTTGAACCAGCTATGCAACGCCTGGAGGCGTGGTTCGCCCATGATATGATCGACCGCCCGCCGGTGCGATTTTCGCAGCACAATGCGGATTTTGCCGGTGCCCATACGGTCAATGGGCGGACTTGGCCGAATCTGCGCGCCCGCTGGTTCGATGCCGAGTTCCAGGTGGATTACTTCCTGGAATCCATCCGCGGCCGGCGGTTCTATGCCGAGACGTTTCCTGTGTTCTCGCCGAACCTGGGCCCCAACGTTTATGCCGCCTTTCACGGCGGCGAGCTGGAATATGGCGAGGTGACCTCATGGATCGACCACTGCGTCCATGACTGGGATGATATGAAGCGTCTGCAATTCCGCCGGGACAATGTCTATTACCAGGGCATCGAGGAACTCACGCGTGTGGCCCTGCAAAAGTGCGCCGGCCAGTTCCTGGTGGGCTATACGGACCTCCATGGCAGTCTGGATTGCGCGGCCGACTGGCGCAATCCCGAGGTGCTCTGCATGGATTTGCTGGATTGCCCCGAGAAGGTCCATGAACTGGTGGCCGTGGCGGACAAAGGCTTTCTGCCGCTGTTCGACCACTATGACGAGGTGCTTAAAGCGCACGGCCAATTGTCGGTCACGTGGATCGCCATCCCGGCACGCGGAAAATTCCACGTGTCCAGTTGCGACTTTACCAACATGATTTCGCGGGAGGCCTTTGACGAATTCTTCCTGCCGTCCCTGCTGCGGGAGGTGAAGCACATGACGCACAATGTCTTTCACCTGGATGGCAAGGGAATGCTGCGGCACCTGGATCGCCTGCTGGAAGTGCCGGAGATCCACGGCATCCAGTGGGTGCATGGTGTGGGCGACGATGCGCCGATCATGCAATGGCTGCCGGTAATCAAAAAGATCCAGGCAGCAGGCAAGGGCGTGATTGTGGATCTGCAACTCCACGAGTTGGAGGGGTTCATCGCCGCCACCCGGCCGGAGGGGCTGTACCTGTGCATCCCGGCGCCGGAGAAGCTGCAACCCGATATTCTCCAGCGTCTGGAAAAATGGTGATTACGGGAGCCCAACACAATGACATACAAATCAAATGCGGTATGGGGAATCGTGGCGGCGCTGGCGTGTTGCGAAAGCGTGGCGGGCGCAGCGCCAGAGCCGGCTGCGGCAGCGCCCATGGCGGTGTCCGTGCGCCTGGGCGATCTGGAGCCGGTTACGGCACGCCAGGATTGGGGCACGCTGCAGGTGGACAAGGACGTCGCCGGCGGTACGGCGCTGGCGATCGGGGGGCGCGCCTTTGCGCACGGCCTGGGCACGCACGCCAACAGCACGGTTGTTTACGACCTGAGTGATGCATCGTACAACACGTTCACGGCCTGGGTGGGCGTGGATGACTCTATGAAACCCTTCCAGGCCGGCAGCGTGGTGTTCCAGATCGTTGGCGATGGGAAGAAGCTCTTCGACAGCGGCGTTATGCACGTTAACGATCCGGCCAAACAGGTGCAGGTGCCGGTGACTGGCGTGACGGAATTGAAACTGGTGGTGACGGATGCCGGCGATGGCACCCGTTGCGATCATGCCGATTGGGCGGAGGCGGTGTTGACCGGGGCGCAGCCAGAAGCCGAAAGTCAGAATCCAGAATATGAAGTGAAGGCAACCGGCATCACCGTACGGCTGGATGGGCAGGGCCATGTGGTCAGCTGTGCCACCGGCCACCCGGCGGTGGACTGGGCGCTGGCGGGGCGGACGATGCTGGGTGATTGCCGCGTAACCGGCGCGGCCGTGGTGACGGCGGCCGACGGTGGCGTGGTATGTACCCGAAAGATGACGGATAAGTCCGGGCATGGGGCCACGGTGACGGATCGGTTTACGCCGGACCAGGATAGTGTGCGGTGGGACTTGGAGATTGCCAGCGACGGGGCCGGTTGGACCACGCCGGTCAGTACGCAGCTTGCCTGCGGCAAGCCGGAACAAAAGCTGATCTGGACTGCCTGGGGCACGCCGGACTATTCCGGCACGCAGCTTTCGCCGGAATTGGCGGCGCTGGTGCAGGCCGGCAAGGCGGCAGTGGGGGGGGCGTGGAGCGATCCGCTGGCGCCGGTGGGGTTTTTGCACCGCAGTTGGCACTATGGGAACGTGGCGCAGGGCTGCCCGGTGGGCAGTGATTATGTGGTGCTGCCGTTGTTTTCCATTCTCGCCCCGGCTGGCGATACGGGTATCAGCCTGGTGCTCTCCCCGGAGGACGTGCTGCTGAATATGGACTTGGCGGTTTGGGCCACGGGGCGGGTGCGGTATGCCCGTACCAATTACCGGCTGGGCGGCGGGCAGACGGTGAAATTTACCATGCATCTGGTGGGGCACGAGGCGTCGTGGCGCGGCGGCCTGCGCTGGATCACGCAGCATTATCCCCAGTATTTTGAGGCGCCCAATCCGCGGGCGCACCAGATTGCCGGCTGTGGGGCGTATTCCACCGGGGAGCAGCCCCTGGATGTCGGCAAGTTCAAGAAGATGGCCTTTGGCTTGAACTGGAAACTTTCGGATGACTTTCCGTACATGGGCATGTTTATTCCGCCGGTTAAGGATGCCGACGAAAAGTGGACCCGGTCCTGCGATGAGCGCTCGGCGGCGTACAAGGGCAAGGATAGTTCCTGCCGGCAGATGAACGATTACGCCAAATACATGAAGCAAAACGGATTTTCGGTCCTGAGCTATTTCAATGTCACGGAGTTCGGCAAGAACATGTACGGGCGCCAAGCCGTCAAGACGGCCGACGATCCGCTGCTGTGGCAGGATCCGGCCGGTTTCATCAAATACCAGCTGCCGCAGGCCATCGTGGACCCGAATATCGGAACGTGCTATAGAGCTTATGTCGTGGATCCCGGCGATCCGGATTATCTCAACTTCATGCTGGAACAGGCAGCCCGCAATACGCAGTTGCTGCCCGATACCGATGGCATCTGCATCGACCGTGCCGACTGGCTGCGGCTTTACAACCCGCACGCCGATGATGGTGTGAGCTGGGTCGAGGGCAAGCCGGCACGGTCGCTGTTCCGTTCGTGGATTAGCCTGATGGCCAGGCTGGGCCCGCAGATGCACCAGGCGGACAAAGTGATCTTCGCGAACATGATGACCGAGCGCCTGGAATTGTGCCGCCAACTTGATGGGATTTACACCGAGTTCGGCAACAACGGCAACGCTTTGAATGCCGCGGCCCTGCTGGGCGTGCGCAAACCGGTGCTCTGCTGGACCTACAACGAAACGCTGGGGCAGCCGAATCCGGATGCGTTCATGCAGCGTCATTTGCACATGGGGTGCTTCCCGACGGCGCCGTATCCGTGGAACAATCACTGCATCAACCCCGAGGCCAAGGCGGAGCAATTGTACATCGACTACGGGCCGCTGCTCGATGCCCTGCGCGGCAAGAAATGGGTGCTGGCACCGCACTGCGTCGCCACCACCACCCCGAACGTGAAGGTCAACCTGTTCGAAGTTCCCGGGGGCTACGCGCTGCCCGTCACCTTCGGCGGTACAACGGACTCCGCAACCGTTCAACTCCGCAACATTCCCGGACTCGCGCCGCTCCAAGCCGCGGCGGTTCATCCCGGCGCATCGTCCGCCGTGCCGGTGGCCGGCCGCCTGCAAGACGGCGTCCTGACGCTCACCGTGCCGCTGGTGCACGGCTGCGCGATGGTGAAACTGTCAACGCGCTAGCGGATTCGCCGTTTCGGAAGGGTGCATAACAGATAAGGCGGGCGTATCTGCGGCATTCCGCCCCGGCAGGGGCCAAAGAAAGTAGCCCACGGCAAGCCGTCGCAGACGGCGCGGCCGTGGGTTACGATATGCACCCCGTCACTTGCCGCCCAGTTCCTCCTTGATGAGCTTTTGCCAATCCGGGTGTTTCTGCTTGAACGCCTGGAATTCTTTGTATTCCGCCGCGGAAATCTTTCCGTCCTGGTCTTTGTCGATGGCCGGGAAGAGCCATTCGTAGCCGGGTTTGTCCTGGTTCCATTGCTCCCGCGAGTTCCATGCACCTTGCGGCGTGCCATCCGGTTCCAGAACTTGTCCGGCATCCAGAAGCGCGCGGCGATAGGCTGCCCCGTCGATGGTTTGCACCGCGGATCTTTGGGCGATGGCGTGCGCGGCGGCAATGCCGGCAGAGAGGCCCAGTGTGATCCATACGGGTTCCATGCGGATGGATGTCATGGCGATATGGCTGGCGGAGCAGCACACGGGTACGAGCAGGTTTTCGCACTGGCTTTGCAGGGGCGTGATGGCGCGATAGGGGATGGGGTGAATGCCGTTGTGCTGGGGGTTGGCCTTCAAGATGCTGAACTCGCCACCGGCCAGCGCGATGCCGGCTTCGAGCGCGATGGTGGCATAGGGCCAGTCGTCCACGCCGTAGCTGCCCAGACCGACGGAGTCCTCGGGATGGGTGGCGCCTTCGAGGTCCTTCTGCGTCACGACGTATGACGACTTCATGCGGCGTGCCTCGCGCACGTAGAGTTGGTGCGGCCAGCCGCCGGTTTCATCAAAGATGCCGCGCTGGAAGCCTATCGTGCTGGCCTGTTGGCGCAAATCCGGGGGCGCCGATGGATCGGTGCGCAGGAAGTGATACATGCCGCGCACGAAGTTCATCTGGTCCCGCCAGATGCGTGAGCGCACGGCCCAATCACCATCGGGATACGCCGCATTGGCGCCGGCCACCGACTGCGCCCAGAGCGCGCGGCTGGAGTTGCCGCCGAAGATGCCGGAGCCGGAATTATCCGTGTATTGGCCGAGCACGTGCATTTTCCGCCCCGCGCGCAGGTTCACGCCCTTTTGAAAACCGCGCCGGAAGATCTCATACGTGCGCGGGTCGTAGCCGTCGGGCTTCGCGATGCGGATCGGATCGTTCTTCGTGAGCATCCAGCGGAAAGCGTACATCATGGTCAGCTTGTCGGCGCTGCCCAGCGCTCCGGTTTGGATGTCCTGCAGCAAAGGCAGCAGCCCGCTCTTGGGTTCGCCCGGTTGCACATACGGATCGATGTCATAGCGCATGAGCACTGGCCGCACGCCCCCAAGAGATTCGTTGTATTGGTCGCGTGACTCCCGGCCCCAGGTATAGCTCACGCCAGCCTTCGCCATGAGATCGCCTTCATAGGAGCAGTCGATGAACACGCGTGCGGCGAGGGTCTTGGCATTGGCGTTCAAAGGCTGCTCGATGGGGCACCCGAGCTTGTCCGGCGGCGCGTGGTCCAGCGTAATGCTGGCGATGCGGGCCGCGACCTTGGTCACCCGCGCCAGCCGGTGTTCGTAGATGACGGGGATGCCGCGCTGCGCCAGTTCCCGCTGGTAAAGATTACGCATCGCCACGTCGTCTTTTTCGATCAGGAGTTTCAAGGCCATCCTGCCGACGCTGCGCTTGTTGCCCCAGTCGATCGCATTCAACCCGCCGCCGCTCATGCCGCCGAGCCAGCGCGAGGGTTCGACAACGATCACGTTGGCGCCGGCATCGGCGGCACCCAGCGCGGCGGCAATTCCGCTGGCGGTGGCGCCATAGACGCAGACGTCGGCGCTCGCGACGTCCTGGGCAAATACGCTCTGGGGGAGCAAACTCCCGAGTAGCACCCCGCCCGAAGCGCGGATGAAATCCCGGCGTGTGGTTTTTGGGGTCAGCGAAAAGACTGCGTGTTTCATGGTCTGGAGTCCCACAAACGGGTGTTAATAGCCGATGTTCGTCACCGCCGCGTCGCCCAGGCGCTGGCGCAATTGCGCCAGGTACAGGCTGGCGGGAGTCACTGGTTCATTGGCGGAGAAGAGCGCGCCGGGGCTGCAGGTCTTGTGGGGTTCGCCTTTGCATCCAATCGCCAGATTCAAAGCTCCCGGCGGCGTTTGCACCTGGAGGTATTTGGCCGTGCAATTCCACGCAATGCCCCAACCAATGGCCCAGCCGTGACCGGAGCCGGAACTGTGACGGTTGATCAAGTCTATCCGGCCGTCCGGGATGGTGCACGAGTCGACCAGCAGACCGGTGGACCAGTGCATGTGCGGCTGGATGCTGCCTTCACCTTCGAAGGTGCAATGGAGCACCACGTTCAACATGGCCGCAGAGTTGAGCGTGGCCACATAGAACCCGCCCAGGCCGTGGGACGTGCAACGGTCCACAAGAATCTGGGATCCCCGCAGCGAAATATCCGCCGGGTAGCCCGCGCCCTTCTCCACGGTGGAGTTATGGAACGAGTGGGCTGCGGTGATGGTGATGCGCCGGCATCCACCCCACACCTGGACGTTGTTGAGCGTTTCGCGCATGACGATGTCCTTAACCCAGCAATCCTCGCAATCGCCCTTGAGCACCAGGGAAGTGTACTTGCCCGCGGCCAGCGTGCCTTTGTGTGGCGGCGAAACGATCTGCAGCGCTTCGATGCCGCACTGGCTCAGGCGTTTGACCGGTGGCGTCTTGATCACCACGGCCGGATCCTTATCAAGGAACTGACCGTCGATCGCGTCGGTCAGCGGCACATCGAGCGTGAGGCGGTTTCCGTCGATTGCGTGGATGCGCCGATGAATCGTGATCGCAGACTCGTCCTTCATCCAGGTTTGCGGGTTGCCGCCGCGAACGAGGGTGTCCATGCCCATAAAGTGAATCCACTTCGCGGTTCTGGGCCAGCGGATGCGAATGGTGTCGCCCGCCGCCAGGCCCGTGGCATCCTTTACTGAAAACCCCAGCGTCCCCGCCGGCACATACGGATCGGCAATCGAAAATGTGTTCGCCGGCGTCGGCTTCGGGAAGGACAGATCCGGCCCTTCGATGGTCAACGCCGTATGCGGCTCGCCGGACATCTCAAGCAGCGTTCCATCCTTGCCGGAACCCGAGCCGCGCAACACGACTCCATCCTTATCAATGGTGATCGGCTTGGCACAATGGAAGTTGCCTGGTTTCAGCAACACCGCCCCGCGCATGCCCTGCACTAGCGGCAGTGCCGACACCTCGGCGATGGCCGCCTGAAGCGCTGCCGTGTCATCACCATCCGACGGAGCCACTTCCTTTTTCACCGGCAGGGTGGGAAGAGCGACCCCACCACCCATGTAACCCGCGTGTGAAAAGTCGACAATGCGGTCACCCTTGGGGGTCGTCTTGTATTCCAGCGTGCCCGCCGCGTTCAAGGCGACCCACTGGCGGTCGAGCGTCGCAGCGCCGGTGTTATCTGCGGCAGGCGCGCCCAGCGGCGCCAGCAGCAGGACGGCAAACGAGAGCAGCGTGTTTCGTCGCATGGGACGTCTCCGGTTATGGACTCCAGGGTTTCCGGCCTCAATGTGTGTCGCGTTGACTCTTTGGTGCAGAGTTGATGGCGCCGGGCCTTACGGCACCGACGGTCTTACCGGGGCCTCCTGAACTGGAATCGTCAGCACGGACTCTTTTAAACCCGCCGCCGAGACCGTCACCGATACCGTGCCGGCCGTGCGGGCGGCCTGAACCACTCCCAACGCCAGCCCGTTGAACAAGCTGCGGTCTGGCCCGAGATCCGATTCGTGGCAACTAGGGTCGCCGTTCCCGACACCCAGTAACTTGCCGCTCCCGGTCACTGCAAAATGCAGAAGGTTGCCGGCGGTGGGCACGATCCGCCCCTGGGCATCAAGCGCCTCCACTTTTACCAGAACCACATCTTCACCGTCGCCGCGCAGGGTCGTACGATTGGCCGTCGCCCGCAGGGTGGCCGGAGCGCCGGTGGTTTCGATCTTCTGGGTCTGCACCGCCTTGCCATCCTTGTAGCCGGTCGCGGAGATAGTGCCGGGCGTATACGGGACGGTCCATTGCAGGTGATGCAGGGGATTGACCTTCTGGCGTCCGGCGCTGGCGCCGTTGACGAACAGCTCGACTTCCTCCAGATTCGACTGCACCCACACCTCAATGGGAGCGTCCTCCTTCGATATCGTTACCACGGAACCTTGTACCGCTGGGGCATCGCCCGGCTTGAGGGCGTTTAAGGTTACGCTGCCGGCGGTCACCGAAAAGTCCTGCTTCACCACTGGGGTGACTTTATCTTTGGTCTTTTTCGGGTCCGCCCCGTCCGGTTCCTTGGTGACCTGGTTCAAAATGATTTGGAGTTGTTTGATCGTCCCATCATCGTAGAGAGTCCATTCCGCGGGCTTTTTGCCGGCGGACACCTTCCCCAGCGACGCCGTTTGGCACCAGAGTTCGGCCTGGGGCAGTGCGGTGGTCAGCTTGATATGCATCATTTGGTGGCTGACCTGGTTCCAGTTCCAGTGCGGGTATAGATGCAGCACGGGTTCCCTGGTCCACCAGGCCTTGTAGTAGTAATAGTTATCCTTCGGAAACCCGCAGGTGTCCATGATGCCGAAATGGGAGCTGATGCAGGGCCAGCCGTAGGGGGTCGGCTCGCCGCGATAATCGTAACCGGTCCAGACGAAGCCGCCGGCCACCCACGGACGGGTCTGGTAATAATTCCACCACCCCTCGGCGGTGCTGCCCCAGCCGGGAACGTAGGTGTCATACGCGGTCAGGTAGCCCTTGGGTTTGTCCTCAAAATAGAGGCCGCGGGTCGTCAGGGTGCTGGCTTCCTCGGACGTAATAAAGCGCCGGGCGGGATATTTCTCGTGCAGGCGGCTCATGGAGCCCCAGAGCTTGAGGTAATTGATGCCCGTGACATCCAGGACGGTGGTGAAGCCGTCGTTGTCGAACTGATGGTTGATCGCCAGGGTGCAGAGGCGCGACGGATCGAGCCGGTGGGCCAGGTCCTGCATGACCTTGCAGGCTTCGGCTCCGTAGGCGGATCCCTGCACACCCATTTCCTCGTTACCCAGCGACCAGATGACGATGCTGGGATGGTTGCGGTCGCGCCGCATCATGGCTTGGAGATCCGCCAATGGCTGGCGGTATTGGCCAAAGCGCCGCGTCTCATCCATGACCATCATTCCCTGGCGGTCGCATTCATCGAGCAGTTCCTCGTTGACCGGATTATGCGACGTGCGCCAGCCATCGCAGCCCATCTCCTTGAGCATGGCTACACGGTATTCCTGCACGCGGTCGGGCACGGCAGCGCCCACGCCGGCAAAGTCCTGGTGGTTGCAGACGCCCTTGATGAACCGCGGCTTGCCGTTGAGCAGGAAGCCATTGGGTGTAAACTCGACGGTGCGAATGCCAAACGGCGTACGTACCAGATCCGTGAGCCCGCCGGCCGCTTGCACCCGCGTGACCAGCACGTACAGGGTCGGCGTCTCCGGGGACCAGAGCTGCGGGCTGGGCACCGGCAGGGACTGCTTAACCACCACCTGGCCGGCGGCCGGAATATCGAGCAACGATTTATCCTGGGCAATCACGGCGCCGGCGCTATCCTCGATGGTCGTGACCAGTTCGGCCTTGGACGGTTGGGGGGCGGCGTTTTCGAGCGTGGTTTCGCTGGCCACGGTGGCGGCAGCGCCGGAAACCTTGGTGGTGACATACGTGCCCCAGTGCGCCACATGCAGCGCGGAAGTCTTAATCAGCCAGACATGGCGGTAAAGGCCCGCCCCCTCGTAGAACCAGCCTTCATTTTTGAACGCCTCGACGCGGGCGACGAGCGTATTTTTTCCCCCGTAGTTGAGCAGGCCCGAGACATCAAAGTAGAAGGGCGTGTAGCCGCTTTCCATGCGGCCCAGGCAATGGCCGTTGAGCCAGACCAGCGTGTTGCGATAGGCCCCGCCGAACTCGATCCAGACGGTCTTGCGCTTGTCCGCGGCGGGCAACTCGAAGGTGCGCCGATACCAGCCGATGCCGGTGCCATCTTTGTCGCCCAGCGGCTTGGATCCCTTGCCGGTATTGGCGCCCTTATCAAAAGGCAGTTCGAGCGCCCAGTCGTGCGGCAGATTGACGGTCCGCCACTGCGCGTCGTCGAAGCCCGCTTGCACCCAAGTGACGCCGCCGCCCAGGTTGGTCTTCACCTCATCGGGGCGTTTTGCGGCCAGCTCGTTTTCCTTGGCTTCGCTCTTGGCGCCCTGCTTGGAAAGATCGGACTCCGGATAGTCGAACATCTTGCCGGCGGCTGCCGGATCGCCGTGGCTGAACTTCCAGTTGGCATCCAGCAGCAGCTTTTCACGGGGCGCGTCGGCGGCGTGGAGCAGGCGGCAGGCAAACAGCAGCACGAACAATACGGCCATGGCGTGACGCCAGAGTTTCGCCGCTACGAGGTTTGTGGTCATTTCTTTCACCTTTCATAGATTCCCTGGCATCGTTCCCCGGCCGGGCACACGGTTCACGGGATCGATACCGGCGTGCACACCTCGCTGGTGATGGACTTCACCGCGCCGTTGACGCGAACCTTCACTTCCCGCGGGGTGCACGCGGTGATGTGATACGCGGTGACCACGCCATCTTTCCAAGCCATATCCACAAAGAATCCGCCGCGAGCCCGCAGGCCGCGGACGGAGCCGGTCGGCCAGGCCTTGGGCAGAGCGGGCAGCAGGTGGATTTCGCCCAGGTGGGATTGCACCAGGGCCTCGCAGACGGCGGCGGTGTAGCCGAAGTTGCCGTCGATCTGGAATGGCGGACAGGAGTCAAAACCGTTCGGCAGGATGCAGTGTGCCAACAACTGTACCGCCAGTTTGTGGAAGCGTTCGCCATCGAGCAGGCGGGGCCAGTAGCAGGCCCGGTAGGCGGTGCCCCAACCGGTGCTGGCATCGCCGCGGGCGTTAAGCGAAACGCGGGCCGCCGCCGCCAGTTCCGGCGTGATGGCCGGGGCGATCTGCCGCCCGGGATATAGACCCACGAGGTGCGAGGTGTGTCGGTGCGTATCTTTCGGACTGTCGCGGTCGGTCATCCATTCCTGCAATTGCCCCCACTTGCCGATTTGCGGCAGGAGCAATTTCGATTTGAGATCCGTCAACTTGGCGCGGTAGTCGGCATCCACTCCGAGCACGGTGGAGGCTTCGATGGTGTTGGTGAAGAGATCCCAGACCAGTTCCTGGTCGAAGGTGCAGCCCTCTTCGCTAAACCCCATTTGTTCGGGCGAGAAGTCTTTGGGCGCCACCAGTTTTCCATCGGCCCGCGGCTTAAGCATGTCTTGCCAGAATTCGCAGACTTCCTTAAGCATCGGATAGGCCCGTGTGCGCAGGTATTCCGTATCGCCGGTGAAGGCGTAATGATCCCACAGGTTCTGGCAATACCAGGCGCTGCCGGCATTGAGCCAATTCCAAGTGGCGCCGCCGAAGAGGCCATTCTCACCCCGCACGGTCCAGCCGCGCGTCTTGAAGGCCTCCGCGGTGGCACGCTGGCGGACCCCGCGGATACTCCAGAGATAATCGGTGAAAGGCTGAAAACAGTCGGAAAGGTTGGTCACATCCGAAGGCCAGTAGTTCATTTCCAGGTTCACATCGGAATGGAAATCGCAGCGCCACGGCGGCCGGTTGCTGTGGTTCCAGAGTCCCTGGAGATTGGCGGGCAATCCGCCCGGCCGCGAGGAACTGATCAGCAGGTAGCGCCCATGCTGAAACAATAGCGCCTCCAGGCCGGGGTCGGCAGCGCCCTTGCGGTAATTGGCGATGCGCTGGTCGGTGGAGACGCTGGACACTTCGGGGGAGGCGCTGCCAAGATCGAGCGCCACCCGGCCGAACAGGGCGCGATAGTCGGCCAGATGATCGGCGCGGACCTTCTCATACGGCTTGGCGGCGGCCGCATCACACCGTTCGGTGACGACCTGGTGGGGCAGCGGCCCGCGCCATTTCTTTTGGGCATCCTGGACGAAATCGGTCCCGGCGCTCAGGATCAGGATAAGGCTGTTGGCATTCTCGAAGGCAATACTGCCGTCCGCGGCTTGGAGCGTTCCACCCTCGTTAAGCACGCGCACCTGCGATTCGTAGCTCAAGGCCACGTTGTATGGATCCTTGTCCCGGCCTTTGAATCCGGCCAGGGAGCCAACGGCCATGAGTCGATCGCCGGTGGCGCTGATCTTGGCGCCGTGCATGTCGGTAAGGCTGATGCGCCCGGAGAGCGTCCCCGGCTTATCCGCCGCATAGCGGAACACCAGCACCTGGTCGGGATGGCTGGCGAAGGCTTCGCGCTGGAAGTGGACGCCGTTGAGCTCGAATGTGACGGTGTGCATGGCATTTGCAATATCCAGCTCACGATGGTAGCTGGTCGCGGGGGTATCGCCGCCGCTGAATTCGATGGTCAGGTCCCCAAACGCCTGATAGGAGCCGGTGACGTTTTCATCGCCGATCCACAAGCTGCTTTCGTTGAACTGGATGTGATCGGACCCCGTGCCGCCGAAAAGCATGGCGCCGAGCCGGCCATTGCCAATGGGCAGGGCTTCCTGCTCCCAGCGTGTCGCGGGCTTGTCGTACCACAGGACCAGGTCCGGCCGCCGGGCTGGAGGTGGGAGGGGGTCGGCGGCCAGGGTCTGCACGAAGGCCGTAACTGCCAAAGCAAGGGCGAGGATAGTTTTCATCGTTTACTGCTCCACCGGCGTTTCCATGGTCAATTCCACGATGGTATCGATCTGGCCGTTGCCGGCCTTGGGATCCAGGGTGATATCCAGCCCGGAGTCGGCGCCCTTGGCCACCTTCACCTCCGCCGCTTCGCTGGTAAGCGCGCGGCTGGAAACCACGTTCCCGCCGAACTTGGCCAACTGGGGCAGGTGTAGCATTCCGCTGGCGGGCATGGTCATGATGTGCACGTAAATTTTATTGCCCTTGCAGGTGGTGCCACCCCACTTGGGATCGTTCCGGATAGGGCCGCCACGGGTTCCGTAAACGGTTGCGCCGTATTTGCCCAGCCACTGGCCAATCTGGTGGAACCGTTCGGCCTGGGTTTCGGGGATTTCGCCCAGTTCGTTGGGGCCCACATCCAAAAGCAGGTTCCCGTCGCCGGTGGCGCTGAAAATCAGGTAGCGCAGACATTCATTTAGCGGCCGAGCCGGGCTATTGCGATGATAGGACCAACCGCCGTGCCCATCGACCGTCATGCAGGCTTCCCACGGACGGGTGGTGTCGAAGCCGCCGATGCGCTGCTCGGGGGTGTAAAAGTCTCCGCGGTAGGGTGCGGGTTGACGGTCGTAGGAGCCCAGCACGCAAAGCCGGTTATTAATCACCACCTGGGGCGCCAGCGATTTGAGGAGATCCCAGGTTTCATCCTCGTGCCAGAACTTGAGCAAGTCGCCCTTGCCGTAGCTGTCGAACCAGAGCAGATCGACGGTGCCGTAGTTGGTGAGCAGTTCGCGCATCTGGCCGTTCATGTAGTCCACGTACTTGCGGTTGTCGCCGATGCCGTAATCGGGGTGATGCCAGTCCCGGGGGGAGTAATACAGGCCCAGGCGCATGCCGGCCTTGTGACAGGCGTCCGCGAGTTCCTTGACCACATCCCGTTTGAATGCCGTGTGCATAATGTTGTAGTCGGTGAGCTTGGTGTCCCACATGCAAAACCCGCCGTGATGCTTGGTGGTAAAGACAATGTACTTGGTGCCGGCGTCCTGGGCCAGTTTCACCCAGGCGGTCGCATCGAACTTGACCGGGTTAAACTTCTCGTACAGGTGGTCGTAGACCTTGTCTTCCACGTAACCGGCGGGATCGTGCCGGATATCCAGCGGCTTGGTGGCGCCGCGGCTCCAACTGATCTCCCGTCCTTCCACGCTGGACATGTCCCAATGAATGAACATGCCGAAGCGGGCGGCACGCCACCAGGCGATGCGTGCCTGCGCCTGGTCCGGCGTTTCGGTGGCGGCCGAGGCGCTACTGGAAATGCCCACGATCAGCAGAAGGGCCCAGAGTCTGAGAAATATTGCGTTCATCATTTTCTTCCTTTCCATATCCATATTGCTGCAGGAATGTCATACTTCACCCGTTTGAATTGTGCAAATACCCAATCGGACCGCCTTGGTCCGTGGTGAGGCCATGGTCCAGTGGTCCGTGGGGGCGAGGGAACGCTATAGGCGGTGGATTGGCGCGTTACACGTACCACGCCGGGGCTACTTGCTTTTATACTGGTTCGAATGACGACTCTAGTAGCAATACCCCATTGGGTAATAGGCTTTGCCATCGTGGTATTTCTTTGGCGATCGTCCCGCGATCCGCTATTGTGGTAGTCCAATATTCGCGAACCTTGTGCTGGGTGGTGCAAAATTCCGCCATTTTGTTCCGTGAGTTCTGACCGGCGGTAATAACAGGGTGTACGGCCGCGGCGCAGTTGCGTGGCGCAATTGCAACGTTCTTGGAAGCAGATGGTTACACCGGAATCGGCAATCGATTGGCCCACCGTGGTCGAAGACCATAGGGAATGGATTACGCGCGTCGTGGTGACCCGTACCGGCACGCCCCAGGCGGTGGAGGATGTTGCAGTTGCGCGGCATCGCACAAGGAGAATCGGCATGAACGATAGCATGGAAGAACCCATTTTGCGGTTCGCCGCCGGCGAACTGACCGCGGAAGAAGAAGCCACGTTCCTGGCACGCTGCGAGGCGACCCCCGCGCATTGGCGGCAGGCGGTGCTGGCGGTGGCGGAACAACGCTGCATCGTCGCGGCGCTCCAGGACCTGGCCACGCCGGCCATGCCGGCACCGGAACCGAGGGCGGCCGTTCGCTGGCGCCGGGCGGCGGCCTGCACGGCCGGTGCGCTGGCGGCGGGGCTGCTGCTGGGGATCTGGGTGGCGCTGGCCGTGTTCCGCCCGGACCACAGCACCCTCCAAGCCGTGCGGACGCCCGCGGTTCAGGCGCCGGCCAATCCGAACCGTACGCCCCTGGTCGATACCGCCGCCGATGCGGACGCGATGGCGCCGGCCCTTACCGTAACGCAGCAGGCCGTCCTGCGCCGCCACGGTATCCAAGTCCAGGATGACCCCACACTGTATCTCGTCGCGATGGATAACGGGACACGCTGGATGATCCCGACGCGGCGCACGACCGTGCATTACGTCAAACCATGACGCGGCCTTCTGTAGGGCCGGTCCGAATACGTTTTTCAGGAGAATGTCTATGTGGAAGTATCTCACGTTCGCGGCATTGCTGGCCGCACTTGCGGCTGCGCCGGCAGCCCGGGCCGACGCCCCGGCCACGCAGCCCACGACCACGGCCGCGCCGGACGTCAAGATCGAAACCCAGGTGCTGGGGAAAGCGATCGTGATCGGCCCGGATGGGAAGGTCCAGACTGTAGATCTGAACACCGGCGTACCCGGCGATGTTTTGAACAAGTTGCCCAAGGAAATTCAAGACGAGGTCGGTAAAGCTGTCGGCCAGGCGTTCGCGGAAACGCTGGGCGGCGCCGGCAAGGCGCCCGCCGGAACGTCCGGCATGATCGGCAAGATGAAGGTCATCACGATCGGCCCGGATGGCAAGACCCATGAAACCGATTCCGACCTTAACCTGCCGGGACTGCACGGCGGCAACCTGGACGAGATACTCAAGAAGGCCGGTGTCGACCTGCCGGCCGAAGCCCGGGACGCGCTCAAGGCTGGCAACAAAAACCCCGCCCTGGGTGCGAAGGCCGACGAGATCAGCGCCAAGCTCGATAAGATCCTGGATCGTCTGGACAAGCTCGAAAAAGAGATCGGCGCACTCCGTGCCAAATCGGGCCAGTAAGGCAAAGGCCTTGGGCCGCCCCGCACAACAGCACCCGTTTCGAGCACGGCTACCGCATGATTACACGGCCATGTCGTGACCGGTTGGATGATAAGTCCGGCGGGCGTCGCCTTCCAGATGATTTCTTTCCATTGTTAGCGTTCCAGTTCACCCGGAGTCTCGGGGATGCCGGGCTCATCGAGCAACTGGACGGCGGTGCATGGCCCGAGATTTTTCCAATCACACAGAGCCCAGACTATTTTCTTGTCCGGGGTGATTTCAATGATCTGGCAGGCCTTCCCGGCGCCACCACCGCTGCGGCTGCCGCCCACGGAACAAATCACGGTATTACCGTTGGCAAGCCGAACGCAGGACTGCGTGCCGATCATCGGAGTCCTGGGCGGAAGATCGGAGAGTTTGTACTCCCAGACCGTCTCCCCTTTGGAATTGACCTCCCGTGTGAGTTGTTCCTTCTCATCAGTGATCAGCGTATGGCCATTGCGCAGACGGACTGCAGCCCACGGGCGGGAAGCGTTGCAGGACCAGATCTCTTTGAAATCTTTGTCGTACTCGATTACTTTGCCCAAGCTCATCCAGGAAATCAGATAGGTTCCAGCCGCAGTGATCCTTCCCCGGCGAAACTGGCCGTGGCTGTCCTGCGCGACCTTTGGGTTTGGAGGGAGACCGGGGTTCGGACTGGGCGGCGTGAGTTCGTGATCGACTTCGACAGTTCCGGTGTGTTTGTTAACGATCATCAGCCTGGGTGGCAGGCCGTTTTGCAGGACAAGAACCTTGTCGAGCCCGATTGGCTGGACCGAGTGTATCTCACCGTTCTTGGGCGCTGCGCGGTGCCAGACAACCGTCTTTTGCGGCGTGATTTCCTCGGCGTAACCCATGCGCGAGTAGAGAATGTTTCCATTGCTGAGCAGCCAGGCATCGTCAAACTCACCGCCTTTGCCGGTGGAATAGGTCCAGACGATCTTTCCGCCGCTAACGAGGAACATCTTGTTGCAACGCTCACCAATATACAGCATCGGGTGCTGGGTCAGTCCCTTCCCAGGCAGATCGGCCGGGACGGGGCCGATGGTCCAGTAAGGCGGCGGCACGTCGCTTTCGCCGGAACCGATCGCAGGCACGTCCGCTCCCGTGAACCGCTCCAGCACTGAGATCAAAGCGGACGGGGTGGACTTGGCTGCCGGCAGGGAATCGGTTTCCGCCGCAACCAACGGCGACATCAAGGTCAATGTCAGAAATGCCAGGAGCAGGGCGGTAAGGAGGGGGGCGAGG
>Ga0316217_10001402_pt1 | contig 31443 bp, 21 predicted proteins | sample 1anoAmetaG_FD_203633 | JGI IMG/M metagenome (GOLD analysis project Ga0316217, IMG submission 203633) | Freshwater microbial communities from Trout Bog Lake, Wisconsin, USA - 1anoA | ecosystem: Environmental > Aquatic > Freshwater > Lake > Hypolimnion/Profundal zone | place: USA: Wisconsin... | reverse complement strand
TATCCTCCGTGTACATGCGCCAAGCGGTCATCAACTGCTTCGAGTTGTTCATGCACCCGATCCCTTGGGCTCGCGATTTCGCTTTCGACAATGCCGGCAGCAACATGGCCGCCAGGATCGCGATGATGGCGATGACTACCAGCAATTCAATCAAGGTGAAGCCGCTCCGGCCACCACGCCGCAATTCCCCCGTCGAAATCCAACCATGCCTGTTATTCATAATAGAAACTGCCCGCTTCCGGTTTTGTTTATCATAATTACCCAAACAAGTCAAACATAAAGGTCCGATTTGGAGAGCAGATTTGGCGCCAATCGTAGGCGACGATAATCACCATGCGTCCCTCCTCCGGGGCCGATTTCTCATACGGGGTTTCGGGAAAGGCATCATACCACCAGGCCGATGAGGGCGGGGAATTGGGGATTGGGAAGACCGGTTGGGACACGGGTTTAGTTCATCAGAAAAGGCTCGCATTTGCCCGGGTCCTCCAGCGCGGTCTTGAACATGACGTCCTGGCCGTCCGGTTGCTGGCGCAAGGAGGCGCGGCGTCCGACGCGCTCGCTCAAGCGCTCTCAGGAAGGGCTCGCTAACGAGCGCCTCAGTCCGCGGCCCGGGCTCGCGCCGTTTCGATCAGCGCCTCGATTCGAGCCGAGAGCCGCGCCGAGTCGGCGGGGGAGTAATCGGTGGTGATCTTCAGATAGGGCAAACGAAGTTCTTCCTCGGCAAGGCGTCGAACGTGAAAGGCTTCGACGTCGTAAGTAAGGCAGGCTTGCCAAACCAGGTCGATGATGCAGTGGGGCCGGAATTTCTTGACGAGGGAGCGCAAACTGACGAGGCGGCCGTCATTGCGTGTCATGACCGAGCACGGCAGGTGGTAATATTTCCGGGCAAGGGCGCGGAGGGGATCGGCTTCGTCCGGATCGACATCCTCGAGGATGGGTTTGAGGCCGGTGCAATTCTCCTGGCAGACGACGACGCTGTCATACTGCTCAATCAGCCCGATCACTCGCTCCGCGCCGTGGACGGTGGGCGCGCCGGTGAGGAGCACGCGCGTCGGATGCGGCGTCGGGTTGGCCCGCGAAGAGCGGCCGGGGCGGTCGTACCATTCCAGGGCCGCCTCATACTGGCGCAGGTCCGCGTCGATGCCGGAGATGAGGCTCTTGAAGTCCAGCAGTTGCCGACCGGTGAGCGGAGGCGGGTCCAACGTCATGAGATCGGCCAACCGCCGGCGCAACTCGCGTTCGCGGTTCATTAACACGATGGCCTCGCGCAACCGGGCATCGGTGATCGTCACCTGGAACCGTTTCTCGAGGCAAACCTTGAGTTTGCGAACCTCTCCCACCCAATGCTCGAGCGCGTCGGGATCGTCAGCCTTTTGGGGCAATTCAAGGACGTGCATCGGTTTATCCGCCGCCAGGAGCTCGAACATCTTTTTCTTCCCGTCGCAAGTGGTCTCCGCCACGACGAGATCCGCCCAGTTCAGGAACGGGTTGCGGCCCAGCAAATGGTATCCGTAAGTGGACTTGATGAGAGGGCAGAGGTTGGCGGGCAGGCATTGTTCGGCGGCGGGGATGGTCTCGGCCGAACCGCCGCAGAGGCAGACCGGCGCCCCGCCGGCCGCCAGGATGAGTTCGCGCGGGGTAAATTCGCAAAGGATCCCGACGAGCGGCCGGCCCTGGGCCTTCGCGGCCTCGGCGTAATCGTAGCAATGGTCGACCATGTCCCCAAACCACGCCAATGGCGGGGGAGGGAGCGCAGGGACAGAATCCCCCAAGGCGGAACCCCGCGCTTCGCGCCCCGGGACGCCAACGGGGCCGGCGACTTCTCCCTCGCCCTCTTTGGAGGAGTGGGCCGGGGAGAGAACTCCCCAAGGCGGAATCTCGCGCTTGGCGCCCCCGGACTCCAACGGCGTTGGCGGCTTCTCCCTCGCGTCCTCTGGAGGAAAGGGCTGGGGAGAGGGGGTTTCCGGTCTCGCATCGATCCGGATGTTCTTGGGGAGGAGGCTTCCGGTCTCGGACACGTCCGATAATATGCGGGAAGGCGCCGAGTCCGAACCCGAACGGGGACCGGGGCATCCGGGCGCTGGGCGGCTGGGCGTCATGGCCGGAGATCGCGGAGGTTTATCCGCGAACTTCTTTGCCGTGGTCGAACTCGATGTTGGAAGGCCGTTTGACCTTTCGACCTTCCTTCTTTTCGACCATCCGCTCGGCCCGTTTCCACAGAAAGCGACTGACAAAGCTGGGCAGGTAGATGATGCCCACAAAGGGAACGACTTTCAGGAACCAGACGAAGCCGAATTTAAGCGCCTCGATGGCCAGGCACGCGCCATCGTGGTAGGTGTTCTGGTTGACGAATCCCCGTTGGAACAGGGCGTATTGAGCGATCTTTTTGGGGTAGAAGGGCCCGCCGAGCATCTCGCGCATCATCGCCTGGGCGATCGGCTTGTCGCTCAACCGGACCTGGTTGGCGACCATGATCCAGCCGATCACCAGATGAAGCGGGCGGTAGCCGACGTTTTCCTGGCGGTTGATGATGTAGTCATAGCGCGTGATATAGATCAGCGCATTCTGCTTCACGGCATAGACGAAAAAGAAGAGGTTGGAGAAGATCGTATGGATGTTGTAGTAGCCCTTGAGGACCATCTCGGGAACCACGAGCTTGGTGCGGAAGATGGTGCATGGAATGAACGACCCGGTGTAAAAGAAATTATAGCGCGGGTCCTGGATCAGCTCCGGAGCGCGGATGACCGTGCCGCGAGGCAGCACGCTGTGGTTGGGCACGCCGACCGAGACAATATCGTACTTGCGCGAGGTGATGGCCTCGACAATCTCGTCGAAATGGCTGAAATCGAAATCGTCATCGTCGCAGATAATCCAGGTGTATTCGCTGGCGGCCGTCTCCAAGGCGCGGAGGTAATTGCCGCTGATGCCGACATTAAACGGGTTGCGGCGGACATGGAAATTAGGGAAGAACGAGGCGTGCTTGGCGCACACCTGGGCGGTGTCGTCGGTGGACCCGTTATCGATCACGGTAAACTTGCAGTTGGCGATGGGGCTATGGCGCAACTTCCCGAGCGTCTCATCCAGGTAACGCGACCGGTTGTAGGTCACCAGGATGATTTCCAGCAGTTCGTTCAACGGTGTGTTCATTGTCGTCGCCGGCTATTATCCCGAAAAATAGTCCCCCGGCAAGCGCCAATGGGGGGACATTGAACATTGAGTTTTCAACTTTGACCCCGAGCCGCCGCTCCGCCGTCCACTTGAATTCCGACCTTTCTGAAGTAAACATTTACTATGCGACATAACCTGTTTTTATTCTTGGTCATCATGGCCGCCCTGAGCGCCCGCAGCGAAATCATCACTCGAGCCGTCGAATACCGACAAGGCGACGCCGTCCTGGAGGGTTTTTCCGCTTATGACGACGCGCTTCAAGGCAAGCGGCCGGGCGTGTTGGTGGTTCATCAGTGGAAGGGGTTGGGCGATTACGAGAAAAAGCGGGCCGAAATGCTGGCGCGTCTCGGATATAATGTCTTCGCGGCGGACGTTTATGGGAAAGGCGTGCGGCCTCAAACGCCGAGCGACGCCGGGGCGCAGGCGGGCAAATATAAGAACGACCGGGCCCTGCTGCGGGAGCGAGTTCGCGCCGGCCTGGAGGTTTTGGCCCGCGATCCACTCACCGATCCCAAGCGGATTGCGGCCATCGGCTACTGCTTCGGCGGCACGGCGGCGCTTGAGCTGGCGCGAAGCGGAGCCGACGTGGCGGGCGTCGTGAGCTTCCACGGCGGCCTGAGCAGTCCCACCCCGAGCGACGCCCGAAACATCAAGGCCAAGGTGTTGGCGTTGCACGGCGCCGACGACCCGAATGTCCCCGCCAAGGAAGTGGCCGCGTTCGAAGAGGAGATGCGCCAAGCGGGCGCGGACTGGCAACTGGTCGCCTTCGGCGGCGCGGTACACTCCTTTACCGACTGGAACGCCGGCCACGACAATGCGAAGGGCGCCGCCTACAATGAAAAGGCCGACCGGCGGTCGTGGGAGGCGATGAAGCAGTTCTTCGCCGAATTGTTCAAATGATGGCGGGGAAAGGTCGCTCGACCGATCGCCCTCGGCGGTTGCCGGAAGCCGGGGGGACGCGCTTCCACATCCCGCACGCGCGCTGGCAGAGAGGTCACAGCGCCCGCGATTGCGGTAAGCGCATTTGTAGTCCGCGCTGAGGACCTATCCGCATTCGGCACGTCCCGACGAGGGACGTAAAGCGTTCCGGGCGATTCTGAATTGGATGTTGACAGCGCTCGATGAATACCTGAGACTTCTGCCGTTGTTAGATTGGAAAAGTGGTTCAAGTTGAACAGCTTGGGCTGCGCATATGGCGGAATTGGCAGACGCGCTACTTTGAGGTGGTAGTGGAGTAATCCGTGCAGGTTCAAGTCCTGCTATGCGCACCATTTTTTTGGGGAGGGTTTAAAACCCTTGATTATTTTGGCAGTTTCCTGCGTTTCGCTCGCGCGTTCAGCCTCAAATGGCTTCGCCCTGAATTCCAGAATTGTCTCCAACCTCGCTCGAAAGGAGCGCTGCTGTTCAGAATGGAGGTTAAGCCTGGATTCCACTCGGCAGCGGGTCCTCGTTTCTGTGCGCAACGTCCTAGGGCCGGAAAGAAGATCCCCGAAGATTCCTTGTCCGATTTTCGCCCCGGCGCCCATTTGCCAGCCACTTCTACGAACTTCCCAGCCTTCGGGCGCTGCCCCGGCCGACGAGAGCGTAATTCGGAACCTCCGCTTTTGTTTCTTTTCGCTTGCGGTCAGGTTGTTTTGCCGCATAATAAAGGTCGTTGACGTTAGGACGACGCAGTGATGGACGTTGCGGCTAAGGTCGGGGATTGCGGGGCGGTATTTCTGTTTACGGTTGGGAAACAGAGAGGGGTGGTGGCCGTCGTTTCGTTGTTGTAAGTCGTTCGTAGTTTCTTAGATTTGGACTGGATGGGGTCGTAGCTCAGTTGGCAGAGCGTCTCGTTCGCAATGAGAAGGTCGCAGGTTCGATTCCTGTCGGCTCCACCATCCTAAACCTCGCAAAACTCCCCGTAAATCCCCACAAATGCCTCAAAAACAAGGGATTGCGACTCATGCTCATTGCCGGGGCGCGTGATCCCTTTATCTCCCCGTATATCCGCTCGCTCCTTTTCGAATTGCCGAAAAGAGCACCAAAGGGCACCGTGATTTTGTGAAAATAAGCGTTCGCAAGGTTCTCCATTGGGGAAATCGCCGATGGTCGGTGGACTGCCACCCCCCTGGCCAAAAACGGCAGCGGTCCTTTTTCAAAACGAAGACGCTTGCTAGAGCCGAAGTGGGACGGATCAAGAGTGAGTTGGCTGGCTCTGGTACCTTCATCCCCTCCCTTCCCGCCTCCGAGCGCTCCGAGTTCCTGGGGAGATGTTCTTCCGCGCAACGAATCCGGGTTTGGTGTTGCACGGCAACGCGGCGCCGGGTCGCAGGCCCGCTCGTTTCACGGCAAGCATAAACGGTCGCACCGCCCTTTGGTAAACCCCCACTCGCGCGCGCGTCGTAGATCATCGAGGCGCAGCCGACACCGGCCGCCCCGCCGGTTGAGCCCGCACCCACGCCTGCCGTGCCGGAGCCCGCCGCTGCGGCGCGAGTGGAGATCGCTGCTGCGCTCGAAGGCCTCACTTATGACGGCGACAATCCGGGCTGCGTATGCGTTGGGAATGAAGATGAACTAAAGGACGGTGACCATGAGTGATTACCTTGTCAGGTCCTAGACACCTTCATCCCCAAGCACCGTCCCGCCGTCCCACCGCCCGCTCCGCTATCAACTGAACTCCCTCGCCTTCTCCGTCGTCAATCGCCGCCACTCACCTTCACTGCCATTCCCCGGATGGCCTGCTCCAGCGGCGGATTTACCTCTTTACAACCGGTCTCCCCACCTCGTATTCGTAGGCTTGTGCGAGCCAAACAAACCAACCAATTAGCCCGGGCGGCCTGGATTTTCGGCTGCCTCGCCTTTGCGTTTCTGGCAGGCGTTTTCGTGCTTGCTCCCAACGAGCTTCCCGCCTCGAAACAGAAGATCCTAGGCATCATTAGCGCCGTCCTGTGCGGCTTGTTCGGCTATTTTTTCACCGGCAGCCTAAGGCTCCTGGCTCACGGCGCGATCCCGAAAATTGGAAAGGTGGGCCTTCAAGCCATGGGAGGCCTCGCGTTCGTCCTCATCGCGCTCTGGTGGTGGAATTCCGAACGCGCCCTGATAAGAAAGCCGACCGGAATATCCCCCCATACCGTGGCGACCGCCGTGCTCGACGCCCTTTGCCAACAAGGCCTGGAGGTTGGTCGGCGCGACGATTCCGTCTCCGCGCCGGATTTCCCCGCGGCATTCCGCAAAGCGGCCGAACATTTTAACATCACCCCGGATGAGGCGAAACGGTTGGCGTCGAAGTGGATTGAGGAAAAACGAAACAGCCGCGACCTGAGCGCGCGCGCAAAGGCGGAATTCCTCGCTGGGAACTTTATCCGGTCGGCCGGGCTATCTGACCAGGCGGCGGCGGAGAAACTCCGGCAGGCGGATCGCCTTGGTTCCGAGCGCGCCGACTTGGCGGCTGCGGCCCGCGACGACTTGCAACTCTCCGGTCAGTCGCTGCTCGCGGAGGGCAAACTCTCGGATGCCCTCGCCCGCTTTGACCAGGCGTTGCCCCGCGCCTCACGGGAGGCCTCTCCCCGCATTTGGGCGCGGCTTCAGAATTGGCAGGGTTTCTGTCACATTAAAATCGGACGACGACTCCCCGGAGCCGATGGGGACCGCCATCTCGAATTCGCCGCGACTGCCTTCCGCGCCGCGCTGAAGGTCTATACCCGCCAGGAATCGCCGCAAGACTGGGCGGAGACGCTGAGCAACCTGGGGGGGACGCTCTGCGTCCAAGCCGAGCGCATCGACGGTCCGGCGGCGGCGCCGCTCTTGGCCGAGGCTGTCAAGGCCTGCCGCGCGGCGCTGGAGGTCCGCACCCGCCTGGAGTCGCCCCGGGCCTGGGCCGCCACTCAAAACCACTTGGGAGCCGCCCTCCTCGAACAAGCCCAGCGCGCCACGGGTCCGGTCGCGCTCCAACTTTTGGCCGAGGCCGTTCAGGCCTTCCGCGCAACGCTGGAGATCCTCTCCCGCCAGGCATCACCCCGGGACTGGGCGGCGACCCAGGACAACCTGGGAGTGGCCCTGCGCCGCCAAGCCGAGCGCGGATCCGCTCCCGCCGCCCTCCAGCTTTTGACGGAAGCCGGCGATGCCCACCGCGCGGCGCTGGAGGCCTGCGCCCGACTGGAGTCGCCCGAGGACTGGGCGACGATTCAGGACCACCTAGGGGTGGCCCTGTACACCCAGGCGAACTACACCACCGGTCCAGCGGCACTGCCGCTTTTGGCCGGCGCCGTAGCGGCTTGCCGCGCGGCGCTGGAGGTCCGCACCCGCCAGGAGTTCCCCCAGGACTGGGCAACGACCCAGAACAACCTGGGCGCCGCCCTCTACGCCCAGGCGGGGCGCGCCAGCGGTCCGGCGGCCGCGCCACTCTGGGCGGAAGCCGCGGGCGCTTACCGAGCGGTGCTGGAGGTCCACAACCGCCAGGATTCACCCTTGGACTGGGCGAAGGCGCAAAACAACCTGGGAGCTGCCCTCCAGCGCCAGGCCAAAATCACCAACGGTCCGGCGGCGACGCTCCTCTTGGCCGAGGCCGTCAAAGCCCAACAGGCGGCGCTCGAGGTCTATACCCGCCAGGAATTCCCTCAAGAGTGGGCATGGACCCAGGACAGCCTTGGAAATACCCTCTCCGCGCAGGCCCGCGGCACCAACGGTCCGGCCGCCGCGCAGCTCTTGGCCGAGGCTGTCAGGGCTCACCAGGGGGCGCTGGAGATCTACACCCGCCAGGAATTCCCGGAGGAATGGGCGAGAACTCAGAACAGCCTCGGAACCACCCTCAGCGAGCAGTCCGCGCGCGCTAACGGCCCGGAGGTCGCGCGGCTCTTAATCGAGGCTGTGAACGCCCACCGCGCCGCGCTCGAGGTTTTCTCCCGCCAGGAATCGCCCCAGGAATGGGCCAAGACCCAGGACATCCTTGGGGGGGCGCTTCGCGCCCAAGCGGAGTCCACCAGCGGCCCGGCCGCCGTCCAACTCTTGGCTGATGCCGCCAAGGCCTTCCGCGCTAACCTGGAAGTTTTCACCCGCCAGGAGTCGCCGAAGAACTGGGCGGCCACCCAGAACAATCTCGGCAATGCTCTCTTTCGGCAGGGGAAGCTCGCCGGCGGCCCGGCCGCGACGAAACTCTTCGACGAGGCGCTGGAGGCGTACCGCGCGGCGCTGGAAGTTCACACCCGCCAGGAGCTGCCCCAGGACTGGGCGAGGACCCAGAGCAACCTGGCGAGCATCTTCCGCGCCCAGGCGAAGGGCGCCGACGGTCCAGCGGCGGTGCAACTCCTCGCCGATTCCGTGAAGGCTTACCGCGCCGCGCTCGAAATTCTCTCGCGGCAGGAATCGCCCCAGGAATGGGCCATAACCCAGAACAACCTGGGAGGCGCCCTCCGCACCGCGGCGGAGCGTGTCAGCGGTTCGGCCGCCGCGCGACTCTTGGCCGATTCCGTGAGCGCTTATCGGGCGGCGCTGGAGGTCTTCACGCAAAGCGAGTTCCCTGCTTACCACGCGGTCACTTCTCAGGACCTGCAAAGGGTCGAAATCCTGCTCCGGAAGCTCCAAAGGTAAGGGCGCCACCCGCTCGTCGCCGCTTATTACTGGTGGGAGGTTGCGGCGCTTCATCCTTGTCTTCCTCATTCCACCGCCTAAGGTGCGCGTAAGGTTCACCGATCGTTTCGCGCAACCGCAACCGCAATCGCTATCGCCTGCGACGGACCCTGCGAAGCCGATCCCTTCACCCCTTGCCCGCCAAATCAAACCTCGAGTCCTAATTCAAAAAAGAGATCTTATAGCAACGGGAAAAGAACATGGCGAAATGGGACAAAAGGCCCAACCCGTCTTACCACCAGGTAAAGTTTGGATCCGGAGCCGGCCCGGTGTAGTCCCATTTGTAGGTCTCCGGTGGGAATTTGAAAAACGCGGTGTGTCCGTCGCCGTAGAGCACATTCACGCGGTATTGGCCTCGGTAATTATGCCATTGGCTCCAGGGATCGTTCTTGTCCCTGTCGGACCACCAAAGCCAGTCCCCTTCAATCAGCTTGTTGGACGCGTGGACAGCCACGTCCGTCATTTTCATGGGAACGCCCGCCGGATCGCCCCGGGCGGCGGTGGAGTCGCCGGTCACATGTTTGATCCGCATGGTCTCCACCGCCCACGAGGCGAGGTAACTATTGCCCCAGCCATCGTAGCAACTGTGAATCTTGGGCGGGAAGAGAGACTTCCACAAGGAATCACCCTTGTCTGACGGGCAATGAAAGGCTTCGACCGCGGGAACGTACTTGTTCAACGGACGCTTTTCCGTCGCCAACAACCCGCCATGAAGGGTCATCACGCCGGTTTTACCGCCCCAGTCAGCCCAGTCCGGATAGACCGGAAACAGCTCGGTGTAATCGGCGGCATACATGTGGAAGCCCAGGGCGATTTGATGATGGTTGTTGGTGCATCGGATTCGATTCGCTTTGTTCTTGGCGCTGGCCATCGCTGGCAGCAACATGGCCGCGAGAATGGCGATGATGGCGATCACGACCAACAACTCGATGAGCGTAAACGCCCAGGAACCGTGAAGAAACTTCGATTTACGCATAACTATGCTATTTACCGGCACCGAATTAACCCCTATTCTTACATCCAGTCGTCCCTATACCGCGTTGAATTCCCCTCGTCAAGCTCCGGCGCCGTATTCACGCATAATCCGCCGCTCCGCCTCCATCCGCTCCGCCTTCCTGACGAGCGCAAGCAAGCCTGCTGCAAACCTGCGGCGAGCCCACTGCCAGCGCTTCGCGACCCAGTGTCCGGGCAAAGCCAGGCTAAACGGCCAAAAGGGGGACCCTGCGCAGTCGCCGATTGCCAAATAGGCTTGCGCAGTCTTCTCCACGGCCCTACCGTCCGCCCATGAAACGAGCTCAGCGCGCCCCGGTCGGTGGGGCCCACGAGGATGGAACCGGCGAAGCCTATCCCTCCGTCCGTCCCGGGCAGAGCGTCCCCGCGCTGCAAGGCCGTGTCAAGCGCTTCCTGGGGTTTGAAGCGAAGGTCGGAGCCGGTAGTGAATGGCGCGCGAAAATCCGTTGGACGCCGCTCGCCCTGCTCCTGGGATCTCTCGGCTCCGCCCCGGCAGCGGACCTGCCGGAACTGACTTTGCCCCAGGGCGTGGGTGTCAACGTTCATTTCGTCCGCGGGCATGAACAGGACCTCGATCGGATCGCCGCCGCGGGATTCAAGTTCATCCGCATGGATTTTGGCTGGGGTGCGATTGAGCGGAGGCGGGGCGAATATTCCTGGGCCGAATATGAGGAACTGACCGCAAACCTCGAGAAGCGCGGTCTTCGGGCGATCTATATTCTGGACTACTCGAACGAACTCTATGAGCCGGAAGGCTCCCCGCGACATCCCGAAAGCGTGGCGGCGTTTGCCCGCTGGGCGGGCGCGGCCGCCAGCCATTTCAAGGGACGGCGCATCATCTGGGAAATATGGAACGAGCCGAATATCGACTTCTGGAAACCCAAACCTGATGCGGACCAGTATGTCGCTCTGGCTCGGGCCGCCTGCCAGGCAGTGCGTTCGAACGACTCGCGGGCCACCCTGATCGCCCCGGCGTCCTCGGAATTCCCATGGGCGTTCCTGGAGTCGCTCTTCCAGGCGGGCCTGCTGGAACAGCTCGATGCGGTCAGCGTGCATCCCTACCGGGATTATCGACGGCCGCCCGAGAGCGTGTACCCGGACTACTTGAAATTGCGAGCGCTGATCGAGCGCTATGCCAGCCCAGCGCGCAAGACCCTCCCGATCATTAGCGGCGAATGGGGCTACTCCACCCACCTCCATGGCGTGTCGCTGCCGATTCAGGCCGCCTTCCTGGCGCGCCAGCAACTCGCAAACCTCTGGCACGGCGTGCCGCTCTCCATCTGGTACGATTGGAAGAACGACGGCGACGATCCTGCTGAGAATGAGCATAACTTCGGAACTGTGTACCCCGACCTGCGTCCCAAGCCCGCGTACGAGGCCCTCCAGGTGATGACTCGCGAACTTTCCGGATACCGAGTGGCGCAACGGCTCGAGGCCGGCCGCGCCGAGAATTTCGTCCTGCTCCTGCTTAATCCGGCCGGCGGCCAAAAACTCGCGGCCTGGAGCCTCTCAGACCCACAGCCCGGCGCCGTGGACATTGGACTGGCTTCGGCGGGCGATCTCGCCATTGTGGATGGTTGCGGGCAACCCAAAATGGTGGAGCTTCAGGGGACCAGGCTCCAACTCGCCCTGGCGCCCTTGCCGCAGTACATCACGCTGAAGAAGCCCAGCCGGACGCTTACGGCGACCGGAGCTTGGAAAGTCACGCCGCCGCTCCCCATCCAGGCGGGCGTCAAAAACAACCTGGACATCCGACTGACGGTGACGAACCCTTTTCCGGAGTCAGTAACAGCGTTCGCCAGGCTCGCGGGGCCGAAGCTGTCGGACCGCAAACGCGTAAAACTGGCCCGGGGAAAAACGGCTACCCTTAGTCTGTCCGCGACCGTCTCGAGACGCGACCTGCCGACGGTGCCGGTGGAGTTGACGCTCGAACTGCAAGACGCGGGCGGAAACCTGATAGGAAAGCGGACCGAATCCCTGCCCTGCGCCCTTGCCAACTCTTTGCGCCTCGCGCTCGCGCCCATGGAGCGGGGGCTGCTGGTTACCGTGCAGAACAAGTCCGCCGGAGCGTTTGAGGGTTGCTTGACCTCGGGCAACGAGAGGCGTCCGGTTTCATTGAATGCCTCGACGGCCTCCATCCGCGCGGAGTTCAGCCGCCCCAACTCCGAATCGAGTTTCGTCCCGCCCCAATACCGCCTGCTGGATGACCAAGGGAGGTTGGCGGCTGAGACCGCGGCGGGGCGGTTCGACCGAATCGAGGTCGGCAATTTCTCCGCTCGCTTGGATGGCGACGATAAAATCCCCGCGACCAGCTCGATCCGCCAAGCCCTCGCCCCCGAGAACGGTTCGCCTTATGCGAAGGTCTTTGCGCTTGATTACCAATTTGATCTCGGATGGCGGTTCGTCCGCTGCGAGCCCCAGAACCAAGTTCGCTTTGGCTCCCGCCCCGCGGCGCTGGGCCTTTGGGTTTACAGCGACAAATCGGGCAACGCCCTGCGCATCCGCGTCCGGGATGCCGCCGGCCAGACCTTTCAACCCTCCGGCCCGAACCTGGATTGGTCCGGTTGGCGTTGGGTGACGTTCGATTTACAAGACCTTGCCAGCGCGGGCCATTGGGGTGGCGCCGACGATGGCGTGGCCAGGGGCGATCTGACTCTGGATACGCCGCTGCTGCTCGACTCGGGAAAGCGGAAAACCGCCGGGCGAATCTACTTTGTCGGTCTCACCGCCATCTATTGAATGTCAGAATATCGCGCTAAAATCCTTGAAACCCAACACTCACCGCAAACCAGGCGGGGCTTTGAGCGCGGGCCAGGCGTCCGCGCCAGGATCTGGGTCCACGCCTCGTTCGTATTTATGTTGCCGGTCATGAAAAAGTTATCGCTCCTGTGGGTGGTGTACGTATGCGCTGGGTTGGTTACCTTAGCCCAGCCCTCCGGATTTCTTCGCGCCAAGGGCGCTCGGATCGTGGACGGCCAGGGTCGCGAGATTCTCCTGCGAGGCATGGGCTTGGGGGGCTGGATGCTGCAAGAAGGCTATATGCTGGGGATAAACAAGGAAGGCGCGCAGCATTCCATCAAGGCCCGCATTACGGACCTGGTGGGCAAGGAGGACTGCGAGCAATTCTACCGTCTCTGGAGGGAGAATCACATGACGCGAACCGATGTTGACCTGCTGGCAAGGGCGGGGTTCAACAGCATTCGGCTGCCGATGCACTACAATCTCTTCACCCTTCCAATCGAGGAAGAACCGATTCCGGGCAGCAACACCTGGCTGACCACGGGCTTTAACATGACGGATAACCTCCTGGCTTGGTGCAAGGTGAACGGAATGTACCTGATCCTTGACCTCCACGCCGCGCCCGGAGGACAAGGCAGGGACGCCAACATCTCCGATGCGGATCCGAACAAACCCTCTTTGTGGGAGAGCCGGGCCAACCAGGTCAAAGCCATCGCGCTGTGGCGAAAGCTGGCCGAGCGTTATGCCGATGAACCCTCGATCGGCGGCTATGATTTGATCAACGAGCCTAATTGGACGTTTGAAGGCAAGGACAAGAACGGCAAAGAGGATGTCTTTAATAAGCCGCTTTGGGCTCTTTACCAGGCCATCACCAAAAGCATTCGCGAGGTTGATAAGAACCATTTGATCATTATCGAGGGCAACGGCTGGGGCAACAATTACAACGGCTTCCCCGGTCCCTGGGAGGATGACCTGGCGCTGAGCTTCCATAAATACTGGAATCCCAACACGCAGGAGTCGATCGCGCGTTTCATTGGCCTTCGGGAGCAGTACGGCATGCCGCTATGGCTGGGCGAGAGCGGCGAGAATAACACCCGGTGGTTTCGCGATTGCGTGGCTCTGGTCGAGAAAAACCACATCGGCTGGGCTTGGTGGCCGTTCAAGAAAGTCAGCTCGACTTCCTGTGTTCTCACGATGAAAAGACCCGATGATTTCAAGAAAGTGGTGGACTACTGGAATTCGGGCGGCGAGCGGCCTTCGCGCGAAACCGCCGCGCGCGCCTTGGTTGAATTGGCGGAAAACGCGAAGGCAAGCAACTGCGTTGCGAACACCAACGTGCTTCAGGCGCTCATCCCAAGCGATGCGGCGAGGGCCGCCGCGCCGGCTAAATTCAAGGTGCTGGCCCTGGCTCAAATCGGGGGGCACCACGCCGCCTTCACGGAAGCCGCCAAACCCTGGCTGAAAAAATGCGGCGATGAGAATGGGTTTGAGGTGGACCATATCCAGGATACCAAACCTATCACGGCGGCGTTCCTCGACCAATACCAGGTGGTGCTGCAGTTGGATTACGCCCCTTACGCATGGACGCCCGAAGCGATGGCCGCCTTCAAGTCCTACATCGTAAAAGCCAAGGGCGGCTGGGTGGGCCTGCATCACGCGACGCTCCTGGGCAGTTTCGATGGCTATCCCATGTGGCCGTGGTTCTCGGAGTTCATGGGCCAGATCAAGTTTCAAAATTACATTCCCGACTTCGCTGCCGGCACCGTCCGCGTGGAAGGCAAAGGGCACCCCTGCATGAAGGGCGTCGGCGAGTCCTTCATCATTCCCAGGGAGGAATGGTATACTTACGACCGAAGCCCGCGCCCCAACGTGCGCGTGCTGGCCAGCGTGGACGAAGCCTCTTACTCACCCGCCACCACCATTAAAATGGGCGACCACCCGGTCATCTGGACCAACGAACACGTGGCGGCCCGGAACCTCTATATTTTTATGGGCCACGGACCGGATCTGTTTGAGAACCAGGCCTTTACAACCATCTTCCGCAATGCAATCGTGTGGGCCGCAGGCAAGTAATGCGATGCGCAAGCCCTTGTTCATCTGGCGAGTTTTAACCGGATTGTCCCCGGCGGCGATGGAACTCTTTGCGCTGAGGCCTCAGAAAGACTGCAACGGGTTGAGGATACCGGCGCTTGGCTCGTTCGCCCATGGGTCGCCTTCCCATGAACCGTCGCTTTGCAACCTCGGCTCCGTCTCCCTCGCCCGGCGAGGAACGACCGTGGTGAGGGGTCTTGCTTTCAGATTCATGGTCCCCCTGCTCAGGTTTTATGAATAGACTTCTCCACGGAATGACCGTCGCAGGCCTTTGCTGGCTCGCGATGCAAGGGCGCGCCCCGGCTCAGAGCCCGCTGGACCAAACGCTGCCCGTACGGGGACTTTGCATCGCGGCGCCAAACCCCTCCCAAGTGGATCCGTTTGTCCGCTTCATCGGCGAGGAATTAGCGCCTCGTTTGGTAAACACGTTGATTCTCCGAGTGGACTATAACTATCAGTTCGCGAGCCATCCGGAGTTGGGCGACCCTGCCGGTCTGTCCCAAGCCGACGTGAAGAAACTCGTTGAGGTCTGCCGGACCAACCATATCCGGCTGATCCCGCAGATTAACTTGCTAGGGCATCAGTCCTGGCAGCTATCCAATGGGAAACTGCTCCTGGTTTATCCGGAATTCGATGAGACCCCCTGGATCGCCGTACCGCAAAAATACACCTGGCCTAACCCGGACGGCCTGTATTGCCGAAGCTATTGCCCGCTCCATCCCAAGGTCCATGGCATCGTCCTGCCGCTGGTGGATGAAATCTGCGACGCCTTCGAATCGGACGCTTTCCACGCCGGCATGGACGAAGTGTTCTACCTCGGGGAGGCCAAATGCCCCCGCTGCGGCGGCAAGGATAAGGCCGAGTTGTTCGCCAACGAGGTCAAACTGATTCACGACCATCTCCTGGCGAATAAGCGCCAACTCTGGATTTGGGGCGACCGATTGCTCGATGGCAAGACCAGCGGGATGGGCGAGTGGGAAGCCAGTATCAACGGCACTGAGCGAGCGATTGATCTCATCCCCAAGGACGTTTTCATTTGCGATTGGCACTATGACCGCGCGGAGCTCTCGCCGGTTTATTTCGCCATGAAAGGGTTCCGCGTCGCCAGTTGCCCCTGGACCAACCCCAAGACGGCGGTCCAACAACTCAACGACATGACCCGGTTCCGGGACCAATCCGCTCCGGCGCTGAAAGTCCGCTTCCAAGGGGTCGTCCAGACGGTCTGGTCTGACGCCAATTCGTTCATGAGAGATCTTTACCGTCTGCGCCAAAACGATGACGCCACTAACCGAACCGGCGGCGCCGCCCGCTGTTTCCTGCGGTTGTCGGACGCGATCCAAGGACTAAAACGCGAACCCGCGAAGTAAGCGGCGCACCCACCAGCTAAGCGCATTCTCTTGAAGATCGCCTCGTGCCACTCCCTACTATGAAACCTCACTTTATTTCCCTGCTCCTGGCCAGCCTGGCCTGCCAGGCCGCCGCCGAGAACTGGCCTGTTTGGCGCGGCCCGCGCGGCGACGGCACCAGCCTCGAGACCAACGTGCCGACGCAATGGGATGTCGGCGCCAACGCCCTCTGGACGATTCCAGCGCCCGGCATCGGGCATGCCTCGCCGATCGTATGGGGCGACCGCCTCTTCACCGTCACGGCATTTCCGGAGACGTTGGATCGCGCGCTGGTGTGCTTCGATCGCGCGACCGGAAAACTCCTCTGGCAGCAGACGGTGGTTCACGGTCCCCTGGAGGCCATCCATAAGGAGAACAGTTACGCGTCGGGCACCCCGGCCACGGATGGCCGTCGGGTTTATGTCGCCTTCCGTGTGGGCGACGACATCGTCCTAGCCGCGCATGAAGTCGCCAATGGAAAACAGATCTGGCTGGTCCAGCCGGGAACCCATGTCGGCGAGTGGGGGTTCAGCAATGAGCCGATCCTCTTTGGCGATAAGGTGATTCTTGATGGCGACAGCAAAGGCGAGTCCTTTCTGATCGCGCTGAGCCGCGAGGACGGACGGACGCTCTGGCGCGTCAACCGCAGCCATCGCGGCATCAGCTACAGCGCCCCGCTCATTCGCGAGATGGCCGGGCGCCTTCAATTGATTCAGGGGGGAGACCGCTGCGTGACCAGTTTCGACCCCGAGACCGGAAAACCGCTTTGGACGGTGGACGGCCCTTCGCAAGAATTTGGCGCCACGCCGTTTTATGACGAAAAGACGGGGCTGGTCTTCATTAGCAGCAGTTGGCCCGAGACCCACCTGCTGGCCATCAAGCCGGACGGCAGCGACAATGTCACCCAGACCCACGTGGTTTGGCAGGATAAGAAGGGCGCGCCCTATATTCCCTCCCTCATCGCGTCCGGTGGGTTTCTCGTGAGCGTCAACCCCAGCGGCACGGCGTTCTGCTACGAGGCGGCCACCGGCAAAGTGATGTGGCAGGAACGACTGGGACGCCATCATGCCTCGCCGGTTCTGGTTGCCGGGTTGCTCTTCTTTATTAATGACAACGGCGAGGTGAACGTGATCAGGCCCGGCCGATCCTTCGATCTGGTGGCCAAGTACAACCTCGGCGAATCCTGCTACGCCTCCCCCGCGATCAGCGGCGGTCAAGTCTTTCTGCGGGGGTTCAAGCACCTATTCTGCATCGGCCAATCCGCGAGGCAGCCGGCAACTCCAATCAAGACGCCTTGAGCCGCGAAAACGCTTCCAGAGCGACCTCGCGCGCGATGGCGTGATTGACGATGGGCCTCGGATAGTTACGACCCAGATCGATCCCCGCCGCTACGAGGGTTTCCGGCGGCGATTGCCAGGGTCGGTGGAGCCATCGATCCGGGAGTTTGGCCAATTCGGGACACCAACGACGCACGTAATCACCACGCGGATCGAATTTCTCGCCCTGGCTGATGGGATTGAAAATGCGGAAATAGGGCGCGGCGTCGGCGCCACAACCCGCGGTCCACTGCCAGCCCAGGGTGTTCTGCGCGAGGTCGGCATCCACCAGCGTGTCCCAAAACCAACGGGCGCCTTCTGTCCACGAAACCAGCAGGTCTTTGACCAGGAAAGAGGCGGCAATCATGCGAACACGATTGTGCATCCAACCGGTAGCCCATAGTTCGCGCATGCCCGCATCGACGATCGGATAGCCCGTGCGCCCCACTTGCCACGCCTTCAGGAGAGCGGGGTCAGCGCGCCAGGCAAAGCGACTGAAACCGGCGCGCAAGGGCTCAGTCGGAGTCCGCGGAAAGTGGAAAAGGAGATGATGGGCAAATTCACGCCAGCCGATTTCGGTGATGAATTGAGAGTTTCGCCAATCACTCGCATTCGCCGATCGCTCCCCGGCCCCGTCGGACCGTCCGACCGCTGAACCTGCATCCGAATGGGAGGCCGCCCGGCTGCGGAGGTAGTGCCAGACTTGGCGAGGGCTGATTTCACCAAAGTGCAGGTGTGGCGACAGACGCGACGTTCCAGGGCGATCAGGGCGATCGCGGTCCGCCCCGTAATTTAAAAAGGCCGCCTGGGAAAAGCGGCGAAGTTGCGCCAGAGCGCCAACCTCGCCCGGGCTCCACGCCGTCCGCATTTCCGCCCCCCACTTCGCCCTCGGCTCCAATGCTAACGCGTCAAGCCGTAACGACTCCGGCCACTGGCGCGGGGCGGCGAGCTTGCGCGGCGCCGCGATCGAATTAACCGGGTCGGGCTGCGCGAGGCAGTTCCGCCAAAACCGGGTGAAGACTTGGAACGGCTTACCGCTCTGATTCCGTATGGTCCACGGCTCGTGGAGCAACGCCCCATTGAAACTCTCGGCCGCCAAGCCGCGCGAAAGCAGGCGCTCCTTAATTTCCGAGTCCCGGGCGAGCACGGCAGGCTCATAGCGGCGGTTCCAAAACACCGCGGCCGCGCCCGTCTCTCCGACCAGCGCGAGCAACGATTCGAGCGCGGGGCCGCGACGAATGATGAGTCGAGAATCCAAGACGCGAAGCGACGCATTGAGCGACGCGAGCGATTGATGCAACCACCAGCGAGAGGCCGCCCCCGGCGCCCAGGGCGATTCTTCCTCGGGGGCGTAGATAAATACCGGCAAGACGGCGGCGCCGCCCTCGATGCCGGCTTGCAGCGCCGGATTGTCCGCGAGCCGAAGGTCTAGCCGAAACCACACGATCGAAGGAGGCAAGTTCATTTCAATTCAGAGCCTGAATAATGTTGTTCTTCCTTCCCGCCAAGGGGCATTTAACGCGCCAAGCTTATCTCCAGTCAGGCCGCGGCGCAATTCAAAGACCAATTGAGGATAAGGTCGTCTGCGGCCCGGAACGCCAAACTGGATACGGCCTTGACCGCGCGGTTGCCCGGCTTGATCCTTGACGACCCGCGCAGACCCACAACACAATCCCGGTCATGAGAAGCTTCTTTTCTCCGAACATTGGCAGCAAAGGCCGGCTCTTTCGCGGCCTCGCGGGCTTGGGGTTGCTCGCTGCCGGAGGCTTCGCCTTCACCCTTTCGGCGTGGCTTGGAGTGGCGCTGACGATATCCGGCATGGTGGGCCTCTTCGAGTCGTTGCGCGGTTGGTGCTTGCTGCGGGCGTGCGGCATCAATACAAAGCTCTGAGCCTGACATCAACCTGACCCTTAGACAGAGTATCGGAGCATGAAGCCGAATTCGCTCGCCCAATTACGAAGGGCGCTGGAACAAGAGCGGGCGGGCCATCCTCAAGCAGCGGAGGAGTTGTACCGCGCCGTGGTCCAGGCCGATCCTTCCAATCCGGATGCGCCGCATCTGCTCGGGTTGCTCGCGCTTCAAAAGGGTAATCCCCAGGCGGCGGTGGACTGGATCTCCAAAGCCATCCGCCTCTCGCCGAAAACGGCGCTGTATCAAAACAATTTGGGCCTGGCCTTCCGGGCGCTCGGCAGGCTTAGCGAGGCCGCCTCCAGCTTCAATGTCGCCGGGCGGCTGGATCCGCGGTTCTTTGACGCCCACTTCAACCTGGGAGTCGTCCTCCAGACATTGGAGAGAGTGGATGAAGCCATAGCCGCGTACGAGAAAGCGTTGTTGGCGCGGAAGGACCTCGGCGCCCTGAACAATCTCGGGGGAGCATACCGCCAGCGAGGCGAGTTCCCAGCCGCGATCCGGCGCTTCAAACAAGCGCTAGAGATCCAACCCGAAGACGCGGATGCGCTGTACAATCTGGCTATGGTCTTACAGGAGAGCGGACAGGGGGAAAAAGCCATCGAGTTCTTTGAGCGCCGCGCCCGCCTGCCCAATCCTCCGCCGGAACTGCCCGTTCGACTCGGCACGCTGCTTCAGCAAATAGGTCGGCCGAGCGAAGCCGAAGCCTGGTACCGTCGGTCTTTAAGCGCTCAGCCCAGCCCTACCGCCTGCAACAACCTGGCCATCCTTCTCAACCAACGGTTTGCTCTCGCTGAGGCGGAACAATTGCTGCGCCTGGCCATCGGCTTGCGACCGGATGACGCGGAAGCGTTCAGTAACCTGGGCAACGTGTTGTTGGATGCCGGCCGGCCCGCGGAGGCGGAAGCGGCCTATGACCAGGCGATCCAGATTAAACCCGGCTATGTGGATGCCATTTATAATCGCGCTCACGCGAGGTTGATCCTGGGGGATTTTGACAGCGGTTTGAGCGATTACGAATATCGATGGTTGTGGAAAGGCTTCCCGTCCCCAAAACCAAATTTCCGCCATCCGGAATGGGCGGGCGAGGAACTGAATGGACGAACCCTGCTGGTTTACAACGAACAGGGATTGGGCGACACGATTCAGTTCAGCCGTTACTTTGCGGTGGCGGCCGCTCGCGGCGCCAGGGTTCTGTTCGCCTGTCCCGCGCCGCTCCGGACGCTGTTCCAGGATATGCCCGGGCTCAGCGGATTTGTGGAAGCGGATCAACCGCTGCCGACGTTCGATGTTCATGCCGCGCTGATGAGCCTGCCGCGACTCTGTGGCACGAGGTCTGACAACATACCCCATCGGGTTCCTTACCTCCTCGCGCCCCCCGCCGAGCGATTCCCTTTGCCGCCGAGGACCTCCCGTCGTCTGCGGGTGGGAATAGTCTGGGCGGGCGGGTCGCTTCACACCAAAGACGCGATGCGCAGCATGACTTTGAGCGATCTACTGCCGCTGTTGCGGAGCGTGAAGTGTGATTTCTACAGCCTGCAGGCGGGCGCAAAATCCGGGGAACTCGCCTCGCTGTCCGAGGACCTACAAATAGAGGATATCGGATCCCGGGTGAAAGATTTTGCCGATACCGCCACCGTGATGGGGCAATTGGACCTGATCCTCTCGGTTAGCACCTCCACCCAACACCTGGCGGGCGCTTTGGCGAAACCGGTATGGGGCTTGTTGTCTTGCGCGCCCGACTGGCGGTGGATGCTGGAAAGGGAAGACTCGCCTTGGTATCCCACGATGCGACTTTTCCGCCAGACCAAACTTGGAGACTGGCGGGGAGTCTTGGAGCGGGTCCGTCTGGATTTAGAGCGTCTGGCGCTCAGGTACGAGCTTGAGAACTTGCCACCCGGGCCGCCCCCACCGGAGTGGTTTCTCCCGCTACCGGCTCCGTCCACCTTAACGGACTGAGCCAGACTTCCGGTCTTGCCGTCGGTCCGGGCGCTTGCGGAGAGGGTTCTCCCGCCGCGTGAGCGCGACCTTCCGAATCCATCCAACGTTGGGGATGGAGCAAATGTATCCCTGTTCGCCGGTTGTCGGAAGACTTTTTGCGTGCCGTTTCCCAGAGTTTGGCGCAGACTAGGGGCGATGTTTTCTCTTCAGAAGTTGTTGGGCCAGGAAGACAAGTTCTTCGGCCTGTTGGAAGCGAGCGCCGAAGAGGCGCGCACGAGCGTGCAAGGGTTGGTCAAACTGGCCAAAGAGCTCGATCAATCGGTTCCGCTCCACGAGTTCGCGTACTCACGGCGTAAAGACAAACAAATCACCCAAGCTATCAGCGCCGCCGTCTATGCGACATTTATCACGGCGATCGAGCGCGAGGACATCGAGGAGCTTTCCAACGCGCTTTACAAGATTCCTAAAACCGTTGAGAAATTCCTCGAGCGAGCCTCGATAGCGCCTCACCATATAAGCGGAGTGGACTTTTCCAAGCAGATCGGTTTCCTGGAACGCGCCACCGAACTCGTCCTGGAGCTCGTCCGGCTGCTGCGCGGCGGGATGGACCTTGAGAAAGTCAAAGACCTCAACGACAAGCTCCAATTCCTTGAAGGGGAAGCGGACAAGCAGATGATGGTGCTGTACAAGGACTTGTTCAACGGCGCCCGCGATCCGATCCAGGTGATCGCGTTGAAGGATCTGTATGAACTCCTTGAGAAGATGATCGACCGCTGCCGGGATGTCGGCAACGTCATCGCGCACATCGCGCTAAAGAACTCGTAAACCAGATGACCCTCTTGCTGATGGTCATCGCGGTCGCCTTGGTGTTTGAGTTCATCAACGGTTTTCACGACACGGCCAACTCCATCGCGGCGGTGGTCGGAACCAAGGTGCTTACGCCTGGCCATGCGATCATGCTGGCGGCGGTCACGAACCTATGCGGGGCATTGGCGGGAACGGCGGTGGCCGACACCATCGGCAAAGGGCTGGTGGATGCGAACTGTATCACGAGCATCACGCTCATCTGCGCCCTGCTCGGAGCCACCATCTGGAACCTCATTACCTGGCGTCTCGGCCTGCCCTCCAGTAGCAGCCACGCGCTAATCGGGGGCCTGATCGGCGCCACCGTGGCCTCCACAAGAAATGACTGGAGCGTGGTCATTTGGTCGGCGCCCGTCGCCGGCAAACCCTGGTATGTCTGGGGCGGGCTTCTCTATAAGGTGGTCATCCCCATGTTTACCTCCCCTGCGCTCGGCTTTGCGATCGGATTCGTTTGGATGGTGGTGCTTTACGTGGCCCTTAGACGCTTGCGACCCTCCGCCATCAACCGGGCGTTCCGACCGCTTCAAATCCTCAGCGCGGCGAGCTTGGGCTTCAGCCACGGATGTAACGACGCCCAAAAAACCATGGGCCTAATCACCTTGGCTCTTTATTCGGCAACTCAGGTCGGCAGCCTTGCCAACACCACAGGGTGGCTTCATTTCCTCCATACCCCCGCGTTCAAGATCCCTTTGTGGGTGAAACTCGCCTGTGCCGTCACGATGGCTGCCGGCACCGCCTCGGGTGGCCGCCGCATCATCAAGACACTGGGACGCAAAGTAGCCCGGCTGCAACCCGTTAACGGCTTTGCCGCCGACACCACCTCGGCCTCTGTCCTGCTCACAGCGGCCCTCTGCGGGATGCCAGTCTCCACGACCCACGTGGTCTCGACGGCGATTATGGGAGTCGGCACGGCGAGAAGTTCAAAGGCCATGCGATGGGATCTGGTCGAGAGCATCCTATGGACGTGGTTCTTGACCTTGCCCGCATCCTGCCTCCTCGCCTACGGCCTGATGCGTCTATTTCAATTGATCCCGCATCTGACCGCCGCCGTCCCGTTGGCCCGATAATCTCGCCCCCCAAGCCGAGCGAGTTGGGTCAGAGCAGATCACTTCACTTTATCGTCGGCTCATAACGTTTCTGGCCCTCGCTCTCGGTGATGGCTGCAGGCGGTTCTGAATCCGGGGGCCGGGTCTCGCCTTTCGGCTTAAGGACTTTGAGGGGATGGAGTAGCGCCTCCGCCAAGACGCTCTCTTTGACCTGAATCGGGCCCAACACCAATTCGGGCACGTTGAATGTCTTGAGGTAGGATTCGTAAAAGGCCGGGTCTTCCTGAGGGAGGATGAACGGTTTGCAAAACTGGCCTTCAAGACCGACATAACTGAAGAAAGGCCTGGCGAATAAACCGTCCAACCGTTTGCTGCTGAAAACGATCCAACGACCATTAGCTGACCAACAATGCCAGGAGTCCGCCTGGTCGCTGTTGATGCTCAGCCGACGACACTGGCGGCTCCGCAAGTCGAGCACGAAGAGGTCGCTATTGGGCTGGTAAATGGGGAAGTTGCCATACTTGGCCAGGCAAAAAAGCACGAAACGATTGTCCGGGGAGACCTTGGGCTGGGCCGCGCTGCCGCCGCTGTCCTGGGCGGACAAGAGCACCTCTGGCTCCCCCCAGCGGTCCTGCTCGAGGTCATAACCGATGCGCATCAAGTCGTAGCGCACCTGGCGAAACTGCTCGGCGGGCAGGATTGGCGCGCTGCAATAATACAGGTACTTGCCATCGGGCGACCAACAGGGCCAGGTTTCATTTCGATCCGGCCTCGCAATGGCGGGCGGAATTACCACCGCATTGGAATCGATCCGGTAAACCCCCAGGTTTGAGCGCGCGTCAAAGACATCCCGCGTCTCCCCGCGAGTATGGTAGAAGAGCGAGAACTTATTGGCCGAAAAAGCCAGCATCCGACCGCTGGGATGCCAGGAGAGGTATCCCAGGGTCTTGTCCACGCGGGCGACTTCGTTCGAGATAACCAGGAGCATTGGCTGGGGATTAGGGGAGCCGCGCGTATGGATCGCGAAGGTCTCCGGTCGATGATTGAGAAAGGTATGGCAATTGAGGCAGCCGCCCTCGGTGTGCCGATTCTCCAGGACGGGCCGTTCGGAGAACGACTCAAGGTCACGCTGGTATATCCCGATGTTCACATAGACGCTGTAAAGCGGTTTCAACAAACGATACACCAGGCAGGAGTCGATCTCTTCATGCGCGATAAGGTTGGTTACCGTGGTAAAGCGGCTCCAACGGCCCTCGTGGTCGCGGACCGAAACATCGCATCGGAGCAAATCGCCAGCGTTGGTACGCACCAATTCCCGCCAGGGCCGCAGAGGAATGCGAATGGCCCCATCCCGGCTCGTTACGATCAGCGGCGAGCCCTTGGTCGAACGGAATTCGGCCCGGTAGCGGACGCCGGGCTCATTCACTTTAAAATTTAGCGGCGCGATATTGGGGGGAAATACGATGCCCGAATAGTCCGGGGACAATTTTGGCCCCCGGGCGACTGCCAGCGTCCCGCCCGACTCCCCTGCCCCGCGCGCCGCGGTCCTGGCCGCAAAACCAGCATCTACGATCACTAAGCTAACGAGGAGGAGAGCACACCGAAATCTTCGGGCCAGGATTGATTTACAGCCCGCCTGCGCAGAGCCTCCACCTGGCCAGGTTGGCTTGTTCTTGTTCATCCAGATAATCATGATTCACCTCTGACTTCGCTGCTCCGCTTTGCGTTTGAAATCCAGGGCGATCGGGTTCGATGGGTCCAGGCGAAGGGTCTCGTCGAAACGCTCCGCAGCCTCGGGAAAGCGGCCCAGTTTGAAGAGCGCGACGCCAAGGTTCATGCGCGCCTTGACATAACCCGGGTTCAGCCGAAGAACCTCGTAAAACTCCGCTGCCGCCCCGGAGACATCATCTGAGGAAGCCAGTTCGTCGCCCAAGCGATAATGCGCTTCCCAAAAATCCGGTTGAAGACGGATGGCTCGGCGCAATTCATCGAGCGATTCAACGCGTCGGTTGAGCTTCCAGAGTACTTCGGCGGTGTAGAGGAAAATTCGTGGATCTTCGGCGCCGAGCCGACGGGCGGTCTCGAATTCAGAAAGCGCCTGAGTCCATTGACTCTGGCGGGCGAGAACGGCGCCCATTTGCGAATGGACCTCCCCCGATCTGGGGGCCAGGAGAGAGGCTTTCCGCAGCGCCTCCAACGACTCGCCCAGTTGGCCTTGGTCTCGCAGAGCTTGTCCGAGGCTGAAATAGGGAAAGTAGTAGTGCGGGATCAACTCGCAGACTTTTCGCCGCTCCGCAACCGCGCCCTTGGCGTCATGCACGGCATTCAGAAACTCGGCGTAGTTTTCGTGCAACTGGGAGTCAGCCGGCCTCTGGCGGAGGGCCTCGGTGTAAACGACGCGCGCCGGCTCCTTGGCGGCGTCAGTCAAACGCTGACGAATGGCTTCGGTTTGGCCGCGCACCGTCTCGAGGCGCGTTGGGTTGTCTAATTGACCGACGAAGGGAGGAGCCTTCAACCGACGACCGATCTCTTCGAAAACGGAAAGCCGGTTCCAATCGGTCAGCCCCAGGCAACCCTCGCAGGCCTCCTGAGAAGCCCAATCACCCACCGCGCGGCCTGCTAACGGCGCCGGCAACATCCTGCGGATGTTCTCGGCCCACGCCAGCGCGAGGCGGTAATTTCCTTCGAAATTCAAATGGACATGCTCATAAAACAGTTCTTGGCCAGGCGCGCTCGATGGGCTGCCGTTAGACAGGCTCGCGGCGGCGTCGCACAGGACGAGATTTGGGCTCGCGAATTGCCGGCCGGCAGCCCGAAGGATATCGTTGATGCGGGAATCAGCCCGAAACGGGAGCGCGTCCCGGTCAACCGCGAGTTGAAAATGTTGTCGCGCCCCGGCCGCATCGCCCATCCGCGCGCAGCATCGTCCCAACCGGAACTGAAGTTCCGCCGAATCCGGGCTAAGCGTAAGCGCCTGATCATAAGCGCGCTTCGCTTGAATAAAATCCCCGCCCGCTTCGGCGGTCGCCGCTTGCGCGCAAAACTCCCGCAGTCGCTTCAGGTTTGCCTCGCCCAGGAAATTGTCGGTGGCTGAAGCAAACGGCGGACAGTCCCTTAAATTGACGGCGACCGTGCTAAGGATGATTTTCGCCTTGGCGTCCAGACCCGCCCGGAGGATCTCCTCCAGGTTTCGCGCGAAGTTCTGGTAAACGACCTGTTTTCGCGGATCGTCGGGGGGCACATTGTTTTGGAGAAACATCTCCATGCCATTCCAGGAGGTTTGGGCGCGACTTTCGAACTTGCGAGCCAGGTCGAGGAGAAGTTGACAGAACCGCGCCTGCTGCAACGCTACGGTAGCGCGTACCAGCCAGAGTGGAGGGGCCTTACGGCCGAAGACCGTGGCTGCGCCGAAAGGACCGACCATCTCGTTGTTGCCCATGTAAATGACCCAAAAATCACCGTCATGGCCGGCGCATTCCCGCGCCAAGGGCAGAATGACATGCGAATTGATGGCGGTCATGGCGGTGTTGACCACTTCGAAATCCTGGCCTGGGAACCGTTGCCCAAGCAGGACCTCGAGGTAACGTCCCGCTCCGAAGTGAGGGCGCGGATCTCCAAGCGCCGCCGATTCGCCCAACACAAAGATACGAATCTTATGGGCCGGTTTCGTTGCCTCCATGACGACCGGAGACGGGATGCGCGCCAAAGCGGGGGGGAAGAATCGGAGGCCAAATTGATCGTTGTCCACCAAGCATTCCTGCGCTCCGATCCTGATCGGCTTAAAGAAGACGGTCGAAAAACCATAGCCAGCCAGGCGTAAAGCGCCTTCGACGCCGGTTAGGAGCACCAGCGGCACGCCGAACATCGCCAGCAGTCGAAAGACCCACTCGCGCTTTGGTACGCTCGCGGGAACAGGTAGCGTCAGCGGCGCCCGCCGGTTGCTCCCCGCGGGGCCGCCAGGCTTACTCGGGTTGCGCACTCGACTCATCTGGGCAGACGCAACATAACCATTGTCTCGTTGAAACGAAGCAAAAAATGGGTCGAGCCCTTTGGGCCATTCCACCAAGAACCACCAAGAACGCCATTGTCTTTGATCATTGCCCGCAGCAAGATGGAAGCCTCTTTGAATAGTATGAAGACATCGCCAGAACCAGATGGGGTCAGCGGGTTGCAGGCCGGTTCCGTTCACCCAATTGCAGGGTGTTTCACTCCCGACCTCAACGCATGGCAAGTGGGCGATTCCACCAGCGCTGAATGAGCTCCTTTTTCCGCCTCTATGCCTACTAACAGATCTTTTTGGACTTGTCTGGCGCGAGGCTGCGCGTGCCTGACGATGGGCATCCTGGCCTTGACCGTCCTTGGCGCCGAGCCCGCGCCCGCCTTCCTCGGCTGGGCCGAGCGACCGCCGATGGGGTGGAACAGTTGGGACTGTTTCGCCACCACCGTGACGGAAGCCCAGGCCAAGGCCCAAACCGATTACATGGCCGAACACTTGGCCCGCTACGGGTGGCAGTTTGTGGTCGTGGACATCCAGTGGTATGAACCTAAAGCCACCGGCTTCGATTACCGCAAAAATGCCGAGCTTATCATGGACGACATGGGCCGCCTGTGGCCGGCGACCAACCGTTTTCCGTCCGCAGCCAACGGGGCGGGATTCAAACCGCTGAGCGATTACGTCCACAGCAAAGGGCTGAAGTTCGGAGTGCATCTGTTGCGGGGCATCCCGCGCCAAGCGGTCAATCGAAACACCCGAGTCAGCGATACGCCGCTTCACGCGCGCGACATCGCCGACACCAACAGCGCCTGCGCGTGGAACAGCGACATGTTCGGCATCGATATGAAGCTACCCGCGGCGCAAGAGTACTACAATTCCGTCATTGAGCTGTTCACCTCATGGGGCGTGGATTTCGTGAAGGTCGATGACATTTCGCGGCCCTATCATAAGGCCGAAATCGAAGCGATTCGCCACGCCATCGATGCGGTAGGCCACGCGATGGTCCTGAGCCTGTCCCCCGGCGAAACGCCCCTTTCCGAAGGCGACCACGTCGCCGCGCATGCCAATTTATGGCGCATCAGCGACGATTTCTGGGACAATTGGGACGCCTTGCGCGAGCAGTTCGACCGTCTCCGCGACTGGACTCCCCACCGAGGGCCCGGGCACTTCCCCGACGCCGACATGCTCCCCCTGGGCGTCGTAGGCATGGGTCGCGCCACCCACTTTTCCCGCGACGAACAATATACCTTGATGACGCTTTGGTCGATCGCCCGCTCGCCCCTGATCTTCGGGGGAGATATGACCAAGATGGACGATTTCACCCTCTCCCTGTTAACTAACGTCGAAGTGTTGGCGGTGAACCAGCGGAGCGCCAACAACCACGAATTCTTCAACCGCCAGGGCCTCATCGGCTGGGTCGCCGACCCCGAGGATTCCACCGACCGCTACGTGGCGCTGTTCAACACGCGCAATGGCAAAACCAACGAACCCGCGACCTCGGTACCGCTGGATTTCGCCCAAATCGGCCTGGCGGAAAACTGTTCCGTCCGCGACCTTTGGAGCCAAACGGAGCAAGGGAAATTCAAAACCCGCTACCACCCGGAAATCCGCCCGCACGGGGCCGCGCTTTATCGTATCACCGGCCAGAAGCTCACGGCGCCTCCGCGCGCGACCCAAGACACGGAGGTTCCGGAGACTTGTTACCTGTTTTCCTATTTTATTGGCAATGGCGAGGACGGTCTGCACTTGGCTTGGAGCCGCGACGGCTACAAATGGGACGATCTCAACGGGGGCCGCAGCCTGCTGACCCCGCATGTTGGCGAGTCCCGGCTCATGCGCGATCCCTGCTTGCACCGCGGCCCGGACGGCGTCTTCCGCCTGGTCTGGACGGCCTCATGGAACAGCCGAATCATTGGTTACGCCTCTTCCAAGGACCTCGTCAACTGGTCCGATCAACAGGCGATTGCCGTCATGCCAGGCGAACCGGCAACGCTCAATTGCTGGGCGCCGGAAATCGCCTGGAACCCCAAAAAGCAGAATTTTATTATCCTGTGGGCTTCCACGGTCACCAACAAATTCACTGAAACCGCCGGCCAATCCGAAGACCATTACAACCACCGCATTTACTGTACGACCACGAAAGACTTCAGGACATTCTCCCCCACGCGCCTTTACTATGATCCCGGCTTCAGCGTCATAGACGCCACGCTGCTCCCGGCGCAGGACCGCTATTACTTAATCTTCAAGGATGAAACCCTGATCCCTCCCAGGAAATTCCTGCGCATCGCGGTCGCGGACGATCCGGAGGGGCCGTTCGGCCCACCCGGCCCCGCCTTCACGCCCGCTTGGGTTGAAGGCCCCACCACTCTCCGGCTGGGCGGCGAGTTTATCGTCTATTTCGACTGCTACCGGGCGCGGCGATACGGCGCGATGAAATCAAAGGACCTCGTCCATTGGGAGGACGCCACCGACCGCCTGTCCATGCCCTTGGGCGCCCGGCATGGCAGTGCTCTGCCCGTGCCGGGAAGCGTCATTTCAGCGCTATTGAAGAACGATCCTTAAGAACCACCCGGGCTATTTTTCGGTCAACTCGACGAAATTACCCAGTAGGCGCAGTCCTATCGTTTGGCTCTTCTCAGGATGGAACTGAGTGGCGAAAACGTTTCCGCGCCAGACCGCTGAAGCAAAGGTTTCGCCGTACGTGGTCAGAGTGGCCGCGATGGAGGGGTCGGCGGGCTTGGGGAAAAAACTATGAACGAAATAAACGTAGCTGCCGCTGGGAATGCCCCGGAAAATTGGGCAATCTGGACGAGTGATTTCGAGTTGGTTCCATCCGATTTGAGGCACTTTGAGTCCCCCCTGCGCTGAAAAACGCACAACCCGACCTGGAAAAACGCCCAAACCGGCGGCCCGGCTGTTGAACTCTTCGCTCTTATCAAAGAGCGCCTGGTAGCCGACGCAGATGCCAAGGAAGGGCCGCCCGGATTGAATGAAATCCCGGCTGGCCTCAAGCAGGCCCTGGCGTTGGAGCGCCTGGATGCAATCATCAAAGGCCCCCACGCCGGGCAATACGGCCGCGTGGGCGTCGGCCATCTCGGCGGCCCGCTGGACGATGCGCACCGTGGCGCCCGCCTTGAGGAGGGCCTTATGGACGCTGCGCAGGTTGCCGGAACCGTAATCAAGCAGTGCAATCACGGTTCTCAGAGTAAGAGCTCTCCAGCTTTCTGGCAATCCTGGAGCGCCAACTCCCCGCCGGCAACCAGGTGGAAGCGGTCCCCGCCAAATCAATCGCCGTTTACGCGGGCCGCCGGCTATTGGGCGCCAGTTCCCCGGGTGTTTTCCACGGTTTCTTGTTGCGCGCCATTCCAACGAAGCCGAGAATTCTCCCCATGACTCCAAAACGTTGTCCCGCGGGAAAGCCGGCCAAACGCAGCCGGATTCTCATCGTGGACGACCATCCCCTGATCCGCGAACGTCTCACCGAGGTGCTCAATCGTGAGAAAGATCTGTGCGTCTGCGGCGAAGCCGAGGACCGCCACCAAGCCCTCCGCGCCATTGAAACCAAACGTCCGCACCTCGTCCTCATCGATCTCAAGCTCAAGAACTCCGACGGGCTCGAACTGATCAAGGACATCCACGCGCGCCGGCCCAAACTCCTCATGCTCGTCGTGTCCATGCATGAGGAGTCGCTCTACGCCGAACGAGTCATTCGCGCCGGCGCGGCGGGCTACATCACCAAGCAGGAAGCTACGCGGAAAGTGCTCGAAGCAATCCGCCGTGTTTTGTCAGGCGCCATTTATCTCAACGACGGCATTGCCACGCATATTCTCGGCCGCCTGACCAGCCGCGCGGCCAAACCCTCCTCCACGCCCGACGACCTGCTGGCGGACCGGGAACTCCAAGTCTTTGAACTCACCGGCCGCGGCCTCAACACCCGTCAAATCGCCGCTCAACTCCAAATCGGCGCCAAGACGGTTGAGACTTACCGCGCCCGGATCCGGGCAAAACTCCGCCTCCCAATACCCAGCGATCTGTTGCAGGCCGCCATCTCCTGGCACCACCGCCAACCCGACTGAGGCAAACGTAAGGCTTTGCCTTACAGAAGAAAGGGGGCTCCGCCTGACAGACACCCTCCGCTATTTGCGGTACGGTGGGCGACGTGGTTGGGGTTCACCCGTGACTCCAATCAGGTGGGGGCGACAGCGCGCAGGGGACGGCGACCAGGGACGCGGATCGTGGTGCTCAGGGGGGGGAAGAGGCGTACGACTGGCGGCTCAGGCGGTTGCGCGGCAAAGGGCTGCGTAAGAGGGCGCTTGGGCTTCTGGTCGTCGTCTTTTTGCTATCGTCCTCGTTAGCGAATCGCTTCTCCTTTC
>Ga0316217_10001401_pt1 | contig 31488 bp, 24 predicted proteins | sample 1anoAmetaG_FD_203633 | JGI IMG/M metagenome (GOLD analysis project Ga0316217, IMG submission 203633) | Freshwater microbial communities from Trout Bog Lake, Wisconsin, USA - 1anoA | ecosystem: Environmental > Aquatic > Freshwater > Lake > Hypolimnion/Profundal zone | place: USA: Wisconsin... | reverse complement strand
GAATTCTTCATGGTGCAGGCCGAGCGCGACCAGTTGCTCCGCGAAAAAATGTCCGTGCTCCGCAACATGATGATTGCCGACCGCATCGTCAGCCTCGGTCTGCTGGCCGCCGGCTTGAGTCATCACATCAAAAACTCGATGGTCGCCGTCAAAACTTTTCTCGAACTCGCGCCGCTCAAGATGGCCGAGGAAAAAGGCAGCGCCGACAGCCTGCGCGACCCGGATTTCTGGCGCGAATACCACCAGAACGTCCAGGGCCAGATTGAAAAAATCAACCTGCTGCTCGCCGATTTGCGCACGGCCTCGGAGAATAATTCCGGAGAGCCATTTGCCGACCAGATCCATTTAAAATCCGCCGTCGCCAACTGTCTCGACCGGTTGCGCGATCCGATCGCCACGCGCCGGCTTGAGGTGGAAAACCAGATTCCCGATTCCCTGCCGCCGCTGCAGGTGGACAAGCCCAAGTTTGACCGGCTGGTTGAATTGCTGGTGAAGGACGAACTGGCCATGCTGTCTGCCGGCAGCCGCCTCACGTTTTCAGCGGAGCTGCAAGGCGCTGAAATGGTCATTCAACTCACCGACAACGGCCCCGCGCTGCCGCAGGAAGCCTTGCGCGTCGTGCTCGATCCGTTTGCCGTCAGCAGCGGCAAACCCTCGGAATACGGCATCAATTTGATGGCCTGTTTCTTTATCGCCCATCATCACGGCGGCACCATTGAGGCGCACAACCTGCCTGGAACCGGCAATTGTTTCACCATCCGCCTGCCGTTGCAGCCGGCCGCCGCCGCGCCGGAATTTGGCGACGCGGAGTTCTTGCGAAAGATGTTGGTGAACGACGAGTTGTGGAAAAAAATGGTCGCCAACGGTTGAACGACTTTGTGTCCACATATGTGGTAGTATTTGGTTGATTTCAAGACAGGCTGATGCCAGTCTCGTCCTGAAGCGCGGGCAGGCAAAATATTTTATTTTTGTCGCCCGGAATACAATGAAAACAATCTTGGTTTTGTCTCCGCATCCTGACTTTGCCGAGAGCGTCCGCGCCAGTCTTAACCCGGAACAATATCGCGTTGTCCACCGGCTCAATGTTGAGGAGGCCGAACCGCTTCTCATCCACGGTCTGACCAGTGCCTGCATCCTCGACGCGGACCTCATGGGCGTCGAAAGCGTCTGGGTGATTGAACGCCTCCGCCGGCGCGACGCCCGCACACCCATCATCGCCTACACTGAAACCACGCAATCCGACTGGGAGGAAGAAGCCTTCCTGCGCGGCGTCACGCATATTTTAACCAAGCCCGTCCGCCACCGCCTGTTGAATTCCGTTTTGGAACGGCTCACCAGCCCGTCCGCCGCCGGTCCGCGCCCCGCCGGCATTTCGACCGGAACCCTGCCGGCACTTTCGCGCCCGGCCGCCCCGCCCCCCGACGCCGACCGCTTGGCCAACGCCTCGCAGACGCTTGACGTGCTCCGTGATTTTTCGTCCATCCTCACGCACTCGCTCGACGCCGAGGCGATGCTGAAACAATTTCTCCAGTTTCTCCGCGAAATCCTGAGCGTCAACCGCGCCGCCATTTTTTTGAACCGCCCCTGCTCGCCGCTCACCGAAGTTTTGTCGCCGGAGGACGCGCGGCGGTTGCGCGTGGCGGCGGCCATCGGCGTCTCTTCGGGCCTGCTCGACCATTTTGAACTGTCGCTTGACTCGGGCATCGGCGCGCAGATTTCCCGGCTGGGCCGCATCCTGCGCCGCGACAGCGATGAAACCCGCACGGTCGCCGAGGCGCAAAAGGAATTTGAACTGCTCGGCGCCCAGGTCGCGGTGCCGATTTCCAGCCGCGACACCATTGTCGGTGTCGCCGTGTTCGACGGGCGCGTCACCGGCGAACCGCTGGTGAACATGGAGCTGGAATTGATTTTTCATCTGCTCGAACAGGTCGGCCTCGCGCTGCGCAACATCTGGCTCCACGACCAGCTGGCCGGCAACCACGAGATGATGACCAACGTCCTCCGGGAATTGAGCAGCGCCTGCATCGTCGTCGGCCGCGACCTGAAGGTGCTCCACGCCAACAAGGCGGCCCGCCGCCATTTTGGCCGCAAAAACGAGCGCACCGGCGGCCTGGAATTCAGCGACCTGCCACAGCTGCTCGGCGGGAAAATTTATCAGGTGTTGAAAACCGGTGCGGCGCTGGAGCCGTTACGCTACGAGCCGGAAAACTCACCGGGCACGATCTACTCGGTCAGCGTGCTGCCCTTCCAGCGCGGCAACTCCAGCGTGCCCAGCTCGGCGCTGCTGACCGCCGACGACCTGACCCAGGGCGAACAATTGCGCCAGCTCGAACTCGAGGCCGCCAACCTGCGGCTCGTCCGCACGATGGCCGACCGGCTGGCGCACGAAATCGGCAACGCCATGGTGCCCATCTCCACGCACCACCAGTTGCTCGGGGAAAAATTTACCGATCCCGAATTCCGCGGGTCGCTGGAAGATGCACTGGGCAACGGCGTCAAACGCGTCTCCCGCCTCCTCAGCCAGATGCGGTTCCTCGCCCACGAAGGCCATCTCGAACAGGAGTCGTTCCCGGTTGGGAAAGTGATTTTGGAAGCCTATCAGGAAGCCATGCGGCAACAGCCGGCGGCGGGTGCCCAGTTGAAATTCGACAACACCGGCGCGCCACTCATTATCACCGGCGACCGCGCGGCGTTGAAACACGCGCTGTCTGAAATCATGCTCAATGCGCTGCAGGCCAATCTTAAGCAGCCGCAGGTTGACGTCCGGGTGGAATCAACCGGCAGCAACGCCGTCACCATCGAGGTGCAGGACACCGGCACCGGCTTCAGCACCGAATCGGCGCAAAAAGGAACGGCCCCGTTTTACACCACGCGCAACGTCGGTCTCGGCCTCGGTCTGGCGGTCAGCCAGAAAATCATCGAGCGGCACAACGGCAAACTCGAAATCATCCCGTCCCCCTCCGGCCTCGTGCGGGTGTCGCTGCCGATGGATGCCCAGTCAAACTAAACCCTTTTTTGCCGGCAAAAAAAGCCCGCAGGCTCAAACCTGCGGGCTTTTTATGGGAGCGGTGAATTTTAGCCGTTGTCGCCGATGGCTTCCACGGGGCAGCCTTCCTTGGCTTCCTTGCAGCGGGCTTCTTCCTCCGGCGAGGCGGGTTGCTTGTAGACGAAGGTGTAGCCACCGTCTTCGTTGCGCTTGAAATTGTCCGGCGCCGTTTCGCGGCACAGGTCGCAGTCAATGCACTGGTTGTCAACGTAGTATTTGCCCGGAACATTCTCCGGATATTTGTTTGCAGCGTCAGCCATAAATATATTCTAAGTTTAGGCGGCAAATATGGCCGGACGGCGCGGACATGGCAAGCCTGTTTTCCGGGGAAAGGAAGATAAAATACTTTTTTATTGCTCGCAGCAGCGTTACTTTTGCCGCCATGCAAGGGGAAATTTTCCGCCGCACCAAAATCGTTTCCACGCTCGGCCCGGCCACGGATTCCGCCGCCATGATCGGCAAGCTGATGGACGCCGGGGTGAACGTCTTCCGCCTCAACATGTCCCACGCGCCGCACGACTGGGTGCGCCGCGTGTTCGCGGACATCCGGGCGGAATCAGCCCGGCGCCGCCGCCACACGGGCATCCTGATGGACACGCAGGGTCCGGCCATCCGCACCGGCGACATCGCTTCGCCGCTGGATTTGCAGCCGGGCCAGAAATTCACCTTGACCGTGCGCGGCGAGAAGTCCGAGGAGGAACATTCCGTGGACGTGAACTACGAGAACTTCATCAACGACATCAGCGTCGGCGACGTGGTGCTGATTGACAACGGCGCGATTGAGATGAAGGTGCTCGCCAAGAACGGCAACAAGGTCGAGTGCGAAGTCCTCACCGAGGGCAAGCTCGGCAGCCGCCGCCACATCAACCTGCCCGGCGTCAAAGTCAGCCTGCCCGCGCTCACCGCCAAGGACATCAAGGACGTCAAGCTCGGCTTGGAGCTGGGGGTGGATTTCATCGCGCTTTCGTTCGTCCGCGAGGCGCGCGACCTGTTGCAACTGCGGGAATTGTTTGGCGAGGAGCAGCCGCATCCGTTCGTCATCGCCAAGATCGAGGACCAGCAGGCCGTGGCCAATTTGGAAGCCATCGTGCGCGAGGCCGACGGCATCATGGTGGCGCGCGGCGACCTGGGCATCGAGATTCCGTATTACGAACTGCCCATCGTCCAGCGCCGCATCGTCAAGACGTGCCTGCGCATCGGCCGCCCGGTCATCGTCGCCACGCACATGCTGGAGAGCATGATCGAGGCGCCGATGCCCACCCGCGCCGAAGTCACCGACGTGGCTAACGCCGTCTACGAGGAGGCGGACGCCATCATGTTGAGCGGCGAAACCACCGTCGGCAAATATCCGCTCAAGTGCATCGAGGTGTTCGACAAGATCGCCACGCGCATCGAACGCAGCGGTAGCGCGCAGTTTCACGAAGCGGCGGAACTCAGCAACGCGCGGCAAAAGCTCGTCAAAAGCGCTGTCGTCATGGCCAACGAACTCAAGGCGACCGCCATCGTTTCCTACACGCGCCACGGCCACATGGCGCGCTACGCCGCCTGGATGCGCCCGCGCCATTCGCCCATCTACGCGATGTGCGACAATGAAAAATCCGCCAACGAACTCACCTTGAGCCGGGGCGTCACGCCCTTCGTCATGGAATTCGACTTCATCCAGCCGCAGAACACGATTGAAAACGGACTGAAGCGCCTGCTCGCCGAGGGTCGGCTCGCCTTGGGCGACACCGTGGTCATCATCGGCGCCATTTCCGTCGGCACGGAGATCGTGGACGCAGTGCAGATGCGGACGGTGTGACCCAAAAACGCCGGTGCTGCCGCCTGCGTTTTATCTGAAAAATTTCAGATCATTTTCCCAGCACCGCCGCCGCCTGGCCCGCCAGGTTCAGCACCGTGTTTGGGAACAAACCCAGCCAGAAAACGCCGGCGAGGCAGGCCCAGAGGGAAAGCTTGGCCGGGGATGACAGCTCGATGGGCGGCAAATCCGCCGAATTTTTGTCCCAATAGATCGCGCGGATGACGCCAAAATAATAGTAGAGCGAGATGATCACGCCCGCCAGCGCTGTGAACGCGAGGCAATAATAACCGTGATTTCCCGTGGTTTGAGCGGCTTGAATCACCGCCTTGAGCAGCACAAATTTCCCAAAAAAACCCGCGAGCGGCGGGATGCCGGCGAGCGAAACCATGGCGATGGCCAGCGTGGCGGCCAGCAGCGGCGAGCGCCGGTTCAAGCCCGCGAGACCGGAGAGGTCTTCTGTCGCCAGCTGCCGCATCACCAGCGTGATGACGAAAAACGCCGCCATCACCGTGAACACATAGCCGGCGAGATAATACAGCAGCGCCGATTGTCCGCCCGCGCTCAACGCCGCGACGCCGAGCAGCAGATAGCCCGCGTGCGAAATGCTGGAATAGCCGAGCAGGCGCTTGAGGTTGCGCTGCGGCAGCGCGCAGAGATTGCCGTAAAGAATCGTGATGCCGGAAATGACGATGAGCAGGTTCGCCCAATGCACCGTCACGCTCGGCACGGCGGTAAACAGCACGCGCAGCAAAAGAACAAAGCCGGCAGCTTTGGAGCCAATGGCAAGGAAGGCAGTTGTTGACGTCGGCGCGCCTTGATAAACGTCGGGGGCCCAGATTTGAAATGGAAACGCGGCGATCTTAAAGCCGAGGCCGACCAGCACCAGCAGAACTCCGAGCAGGAAGATCTGGCTGTTGGCAACTTCCGGCGTTTTGACAAGGAATGCAGCCAGTTGGTCGAATCTCAACTCTCCAGTCGTGCCCCAGATCAGCGCGATGCCGAATACCATGAACGCTGAGGACAGCGCGCCGAGAATCAGATATTTCACACCGGCTTCAAGCGACTGGAGCTTGCTGCGCTGGAAACTGACCAGGACATAAAATGTGATCGTGATGAGTTCGATGGAAACAAACAGCATCGTGAAGTCGTTGGACGATGCGGCAAACAGCATGCCGGCCAGCGCGAACAGGATGAGTGAGTAATATTCCGCCACGCTGCCTTCAGCCAGCTTGTCGGAAAACTCCACCGCCATGAACAATACCAGAATGGCCGCGACGATGAACAGTTGCTTGAAGAACAGCGACAGCGCGTCGTTGATGAACATCCCGCCGAACGCGGTGCCAAATTGACCGCAGCTGCCATTGCCGCTCAAACTGGTAACCAGTAAAACACCCAAGGCCGCGATCGCCGCGTAGCCGATGAAGCGGCGGCGCCCGGCGGGCACAAAAAAATCCGCCAGCATCAGCACGAGGCCGAGGCCGATCACGGTGATTTCCAAAAAAATCAAATTTATATGCATGCTTCTTGGTTCAATTCAAGTAAGTGGATGGAGGGGCGGCGGCCGGAACCACGAGTGGTTTCCGGGCTTTGATAATAAGCCCCAGACCGGCTTTTTGCGGGGCAAAATAGTTCAAGAACGCCAGCGGAGTCTGCACTAGGTAAATAATTTCGGCCAAGACGGCATTTTTCACCAACCCGTCAAAAAAGCAAACCAGCTTTAACCAAGCCGGGAGACGTTTGTGCTCTTTTAACAAAGCACTCGTTAAACCATACGCCGGCATAATGGGAAAAAAAGGTCGGGCCAGTTCAATTTCAAATCCGGCCTGGCGGAACCGCTCCAATTGCACCTCCGCTGGTTCCATCGCCCGATGATCAGGCCCGTCAATCCACACCTTGTGATAAGCTTCTGGTTCGCGCTTGGCAATGCGTGCCAGCCAGCCATCCGAATCGGCCTCAGCAAAATGCAAAGTGACACCACCGGGGCGGAGCACGCGAAACATTTCCGAAATGACCGCCGACTTGAGCGGAACGGGAATGTGACCCAGAATGTCTGTTGAAACCACGGCGTCAAACTGCCCGTCGGGGAACGGCATGTTTTCAGCCTTGCCCGCCACGACTTTTGGATAAATTTGCCGGGCTTGGGCGGCAAGTTCCGCAATTGGTTCAAGCCCCGTCACTCTGCCCATGACGGTCAAAATGGGTCGCCCACCACCACAGCCCACATCCAGTATTTCCGAGCCGCGGCGCAGATGCAGCAACATCATCCGGTCACGCGTGGCAACAAAAGAAACAAAAGCCCGAATTAGGCACAACCATAGCCGCCGTTTGCGCGCGTGCTCAGCCCAATTTCCCACCGGCTGGTCTTGATCATTTCGAAATGAATCTTTCATGGCGTTGTCGTGTTAATGGCTTGCCGCCCATCTCGCGCCGGTTTGGACGTCGGCGTCGAGGTTGAAACCATATCCGGATCCAAGGTTGTCAATTTCACAATCTGCTCTGCCGTTGGATTGATTTTCTCCGTGAGCAGCTTCGGCACGAAGCCGAATGCGAGCAGGCACGCGAGCAGCATCGCGTAGGGCAGCTTGCGCCAGAGGTGCGCGGCGTCGGAAAGCGAAATCCATTTTTCCGGCAGCGGGCCGTGTAAAACATTGCGGATGGCGCGCGTCATGTAAACGCCGCCGATGACCAGCGCACCCCAGAGCGCAATGACCGTGACCGTCGGGAAAGTTTTCCACGCACCGAAGAACACCGTGGCTTCGCCGACGAAATTGGCAAAGCCTGGCAATCCGCAGCCCGCCATCGCCGCCATCAACAGCGCCGTGCCGATGAACGGCAGCTTGCGGCAGAGTCCGCCGAGCTCGCTGATCTGCAGCGTGCCGGTCTGTTTGTAGATGTAGCCGCTCAACGCGAAGGTCAGCGCCGCAAGGAAGCCGTGGGCGACCATGATCAGCACCGCGCCGGTGATGCCGATGAGGTTCAGGCTGGCGATGCCCAGGAAAATGAAGCCCATGTGCGCCACGCTGGAATTGCCGATCAGCAGGTTCAAATCCTTCTGCCGCATCGCCACCCAGCCGACATACAAAATATTGCCCACGCAGAGCCACGCGATGACGTGCGCCCAGCTTTGGGCCGCCTGCGGCAGCAGCGGCAGGGCGATGCGGATCAGGCCGTAAAGCCCAAATTTCTTCAGCACGCCGGCGTGCAGCATGGCGGTGGGTGACGGCGCGACGCCGTAGCCGAGCGGCGCCCACGAATGAAACGGCCAGAGCGAAACCAGGATGCCGAAGCCGAACAGCAGCAGCGGGAAGATGAAATTCTGCGCGTTGACCGCCAGCGGATTCGTCTTCGCATGCTCGATGATTTTCGGGATGTCGAACGTGTTCGCGCCGGATTGCAGATAGAGCGCGATCAGGCCGATGAGCGCGATGAGCGCGCCGACGCTCAAATACAGCGTGATCTGGAACGTGGCGTAGTTCTTCTTTTCGCCCCGGCCCCAGACGCCGATCATGATGAAGGTCGGCACCAGCGCAAGTTCGTGCAGGAAATAAAAGAAGAACAGGTCCAGGGACGCAAACGCGCCCAGGATGCCGCCGGTCATCACCAGCAGCAGGATGTAAAATTCCTTTTCGCGCGTCTGGATTTCAAAGGAGCAAAGCGCGGCGGCGAAGGCGACGACCGCGCCCATCAAGATCAGGCCGACGTTGATGCCGTCCACGCCGACGTGATAGCTGATGCCGAGCGATTCGACCCACGGGATTTGCTGCTCGAACTGGAAGCCGTTGGCGCCGGGCACGAACTGGCAGAACATCTTCACCGCCAGCACCGCCGAAATGAGCGTGGCCAGCACCGCAATGGCGCGGATGATGACGCGGTAATTGCGCGGCACAACGACGAGCGCCAACGCCGCCAGCAGCGGCCAACCTGCGATGTAAGTCAGTATGGACATTTTATTTTCCCAAAACGAAATAGAGCAGCAGCGCCACGCCGAGCACGAACAGGAAGGCGTAGGTCTGGAGATTGCCGGTCTGGACCAGGCGCAGCGCGCGGCCGCTCAAATCCGTGCCGCCGCGAATCGCGCCGATGATCGCACCCTCCAGAATCCAGCGGTCAATCCAGTCGGCCACCGCGGCGAGAAAATCGTGCGCGCGGATGAACGTGGCCTCGTAAAGCTCGTCGAAATAAAATTTGTTCTTCATCGCCGTCGCCAGGCCGCCGAGCTTGGCCGGCAACGGATCAGTGGCGGCGTTGTGGTAGAGGGAATACGCCAGGAACCACCCGACGGCCACCGCGCCGAGGCCGCAGAGCATCGGGAAAAGGTTGTGCAGCGGTTCCAACGCCTGCTGCAGGACGGAAAGCTGCTCGTGACTGGCAAAAAATTGTGAGCCGTAGTTGTTCCAAATGCCGATGAACCCGCCCGCGAAGGAGAATATCGCCAGCGCGACCAGCGGCAGCGTCATCACCAGCGGCGACTCGTGCGCGTGCGCGGCGGCCTTGGATTTTTCCTTGCCGAAGAAAACCACGAAGAACAGGCGGAAGGTGTAGAACGTCGTCAGCGCGGCCACAAAAACGCCGACGCCGAAGAGCAGGTAGCTTTTCTGCTCCAGCGCCTGGGCCAGAATCGCGTCCTTGGAATAGAAACCGCTGAACGGCGGAACCCCGCACAAGGCCAGCGTGCCGAGGGTGAACGTCGCGAAGGTGATCGGCATCTTCTTCCGCAGATTGCCCATCTGCCAGATGTCCTGCTCATGGTGCATCCCGAGGATGACCGAGCCGGCGGCCAGGAACAGCAGCGCCTTGAAAAAAGCATGCGTGGTCAGGTGGAACATCGCGGGCGTCGGGCCGTTCAAACCGACTGTCATCACCATGTAGCCGAGCTGCGAGAGCGTGGAGTAGGCGATGATGCGCTTGATGTCGTTTTGCTGCACGGCCATGAGCGCGGCGAGCAGCGCGGTGAAGCCGCCGATGTAGGCGATGACGTGCAGCGATTCGGCGTTGAATAAAAACAGCGTGCGGCAGAGCATGTAAACGCCGGCGGCCACCATGGTCGCGGCGTGGATCAGGGCGGACACGGGCGTCGGGCCTTCCATCGCGTCCGGTAGCCAGACGTGCAGCGGGAATTGCGCGGACTTGCCCATCGCGCCGCAGAAGATCAGCAGGCCGGCGAGCGTGGCGCTCGCGCCGAGCAGGGCAGGGTTGGCCGCGAGCGTGGTTTGCAGCGTGGAAAAACTCAGCGAGCCCACCAGACCCCAAACCATCAGGATGCCGGCTAGGAATCCAAAGTCGCCGAGGCGGTTGGTGATGAAGGCTTTTTTCGCCGCATCGCCGGCGCTGGGCTTTTCGAACCAGAAACCGATGAGCAGGTAGCTGGACACGCCGACCAGCTCCCAGAAAATGAACATCATCAAGAAATTGTTCGCCAGCACGATGCCGAGCATCGAGAACGTGAACAGGCTCAACTCGGCGAAGAAGCGCGCCATGCTGCGGTCCTCGTGCATGTAGCCGAAGGAATAAATGTGGATCGCGCCGCCGACGCCGGTGACGACCAGCAGCATCATCAGGCTCAAGGCGTCGAGCTTGAGACCGAAGTCCATGGAAAGATTGCCGATGGTGAGCCAGTTCCTGGTGGTTTCGCCGCTGAATTGAAAGCCGTTGGCGTTGATGAACACCAGCGTCATCACAAAGCCCGCGGCCACCGCGCCGATGGAGATGAGGCTGCTGACGGTCTTGCTCCGCAGGGTAAACAGCGTGATCACCGCCGCGGACAGCAGCGGCAGGAACAAAATCAGCCAGGGTAAAATTTCGTATTTCATCCGTCAGAGTTTCATCGAGGTCAAATCTTCAACGTGCGCGGACTGCCGTTTGCGGTAGAGCGCCACGATGAGCGCGAGGCCGACCGCCACTTCCGCCGCCGCCACGGTGATGATGAAAAACACCAGCACCTGGCCGTCGAGCTTGTTGTTGAATCGCGAAAACGAGACGAGGGCGAGGTTCGCCGCGTTGAGCATCAGCTCCAGCGACATATACATCACCAGCAGATTGCGGCGGATGATGACGCCGAGCAACCCCAAGCTGAACAGCAGGAAGCTCACGAACAAATAATGATGGAGGCCGACGTGCATGTTATTCGAGTTTCTTTTTGCTCAGGAGAATCACGCCGATCATCGCCACCAGCAGCAGCACGGAGACGATTTCAAACGGGAGCGTGTATTGCGTGAACAAAAGTTTGCCGAGCGCATAGGTTTCGCCTTCGAGTGTGGGCTCGGCGGCGGCGGGCTTGAGGGACGCGAGCGATTTGACAAGGATGCTGACGACGATGCCGACGGAAACCAGGCCGGCGGCGAGGCCGAAGAATTTTATTTGGCGGCGCTGTTCTTCCTTTAAGTCGAGCAACATGATGACGAACAGGAACAGCACCATGACCGCGCCGGCGTAAACGAGGATTTGCACCGCCGCGAGGAAAAAGGCGTGCAGCAGCACGAACAGCCCGCTCATGGAAATAATGGTCAGCACGAGGAACATCGCGCTGGTAACCGGGCTGCGGCTGAAGGGATTCGCGACGACGAGGATGGCGCAGAGCAGGGTCAGCGCCGCGAAGACGTAAAACAAAACGTTCTGCATCGCGCCGCCGTTGGCCAAGTTGTTGATTTGTTCCATTGCTATTAGGGCTTCACCGGGAAATTTTCCTGCGCCGCGGCTTCTTCCAGCTTGTGTTTCCATTTCTGGATGCCGGGGCTGACGCCGCCGAGCGCGAGCAATTTTTCTTTGTTGTAAATCATCTCTTCGCGGTTGGCGCCGGTGAGCGAGTAATCTTTTTGCAGGAAAATCGCCTCTTCAGGACAGACTTCCTGGCAGAAGCCGCAGTAAATGCAGCGGAGCATGTTGATCTCGAACTCTAGTGGCATCTTTTCCGCGTTGCCGCGGTCAGCCTGCAAGCCGCTGCCGCCGGGCGGCGTGATGCGGATGGCTTTCGGCGGACAGACAAATTCGCAGAGCTGGCAGGAGACGCACTTGGTGTCGCCGTCCTGATCTTTCACGAGATACGGCGCGCCGCGGTAATTTTCCGGCACGGTCCATTTCTGCTCCGGATATTCCATCGTCACGGCTTTGCCGCCGAACAGTGTGCGGAACAAATGCCGGCCCGTCACCTTCAACCCGCCGATGACGACCGGCAGATAAAGGCGTTCCCAGAACGTCAGTTTTTTGCGATTTACGACGATCGCCATATCAGCTCCTCAGCCACAGCGCGATGGCTGTGATTAAAATGTTTGCCAGCGCCAGCGGCAGAAACCGCCGCCAGCCCAAGTCCATCAACTGGTCATAGCGGAAGCGCGGCACCATCCAGCGCACCCAGATGAACACGACCATGAAAAACAGCGTTTTCGCGATGAAAACCAAAATGTGTGCCAGCCCCATGCCCAGCGAAGCCGCCGGTTGGTCGAGGCCCCCGAACGGCAGCGTCCAGCCGCCGAAAAACAGCGTCACCATCATGCCCGCCGACGCGAGCATCGCGGCGTATTCGCCCATCGGGAACATGGCGAATTTCATCGAGCTGTATTCCACGTTGTAGCCGCCGGCCAGTTCCTGTTCGGCCTCGGCGAAGTCAAACGGCGTGCGGTTGGTTTCCGCGAACGCCGACACGAGGAAGATGATAAACGAAATCGGCGCGTAGCAAATCAGCCAGCCATGCGTCGTTTGCCAAGCGATGATGCCGCTTAAATTCAGATTGCCCGCGATCAGCAGCACCGGAATCACCGACATGCCCATCGCAATTTCATACGAGATCATCTGCGCGCTGGAGCGGATGCCGCCGAGGAACGGATATTTCGAGTTCGCCGCATAGCCCGCCAGCACAATGCCGTAAACACCCAGCGACACGATGCCGAACGTGTAGAGGATGCCGACATTCAAGTCCGCGATGACCATTTTCTGCGTGCCCATCACCGAACCGAATGGAATCACCGCCACGGTCATCAACGCCGGCACCACCGCCACCGCCGGCGCGAGCCAGAAATAGATTTTCTTCACCCCGCCCGGCGTGAAATCCTCCTTCAAGAACGATTTCAAACCGTCGGCCAGCGGCTGGAAAAATCCGATGCGCGTCAGCCACGGGCCGAGCACCGGGAGGTATTTCACGAACGGCGGCGCGACGCGGTTCGGGCCGGGCCGGTCCTGAATCCACGCGGCAATCTTGCGCTCCGCCATCACGGAATACGCCACCATGGTCATCAGCGCGCCGAAAACGACGAGCACCTTGACCACGCTGAAGATGATGAAATTCCAGTCCATTTTAGATTTGCACCGTCACGCCGGTGTCGCCGAGGGCTTGCCACGTCAGACCGCTGAACGCCGGCACTTCCCTGGCCATTTGGTTGAACAGACCTTCGATGGTCGCCAAGCCGTTCTGGCCGGTGACGTTGTGGACGAGGTCATGCAAAAATTCCCATTCGGCGCGCGCGTCGCCGGGCGCTTCCACGGCCTTCATGAATTTCTGCACGCGGCCCTTGCCGTTGGTGAACGTGCCGCGTTTTTCCGCGTGCGCGCAGCCGGGCAAAACGTAATGCGCCAGCGTGGTCGTCTCATTGGCGTGGAGGTCGCTGACAATCAGCGTGTCCAGCTTGGTGAGCAATTCCGGCGTCAGGCTGTGCTCGGTGACGACTTCGCCGACGGTTTCGCGGTCGCGCAATTTGTCCTTCGCAACACCGTGCTTGGCGAGGTTCTCACCAAAGACGAGGAGCGTCCTGATTTTGCCGGACTCAATGCCGGCGGCAATCGGCTGCAAATTCACGCCCATCTCGGTGAAGCAAATTCCCGTGAGCCGAGCGCCGTTCGTGTTCGGATTTTTGTCCGCACTGACGAGCAGCTTGTCGGCGTCGCCAACGCGCGCGATGGAATCGGAAATCGCGCCGAGCTTGGCTTTCAATTTTGAAATCAACCAAAGCTCTTCGTTCGTCTGCCGCGCCGAAGCGATGATGGCGACAGAACCCGCCGGAGCTTTCTTGAGCTTGTCGGAAATTTCATTCAGCGCCGCTGTCCAGGTGGACTTTTGTCCGCGCACCAAAACGTCTTTCAAACGGTCGGCGCGACCGATCCACTTGTAATTCAATCGGCCAGCGTCGCACATCCATGAGGCATTGACCGCATCATTGTCGCGCGGCGTGTAGCGGTAAATTTTTTCTTCGCGTGAACCGATGAGGATATTGCAGCCCGTCGCGCAGCTCGTGCAAACGCTCTTGGTTTCCTTGAGGAACCACGCGCGCATCTGGAAACGGAAATCTTTTGACGTGAGCGCGCCGACCGGACAAACGTCCACGGTGTTCAGCGTGTAGTTATTGTCGAACGGCATTCCAGGGAATGTCGCAATCGTGTTGTAACTGCCGCGATTGATGATGCCGAGCGCGTCGTCACCGGCGATGTCACGCGTGAAACGAATGCAGCGCGTGCAGAGAATGCAGCGTTCCGCATCGAGCATGATGCGCGGTCCGAGATCCACGGCTTTCGGCTTGTGAACTTTCGCTTCGACGAAGCGGCTCGCGCTCTGGCCATAATCCACCGAGTATTCCTGCAACTTGCATTCGCCGGCCTGGTCGCAGATCGGGCAATCGAGCGGATGGTTGATGAGCAGCGATTCGAGCACGCCTTCGCGCAGCTGCTTCACGGCGGGCGTCTTCGTGTAAATTTCCATGCCCGGCGAAACCGGCGTGGCGCACGCGATGGCCGGACGCGGCGACTTGGCGATCTTGAACGTGCCGTCGGGATTGATCACCGGCTTGCGGTCGGGGCCGAGCGCCGGCGTGCCGAATTCGACGAGGCACATGCGGCAGTTGCCGACGACCGGCAATTTCGGATGCCAGCAATAATGCGGCACGTCGGTCTTGGCCAGTTCGCACGCCTGGATCATCGTCGTGGGCGTGAGCTTGCCCGACCAGTCGGCGGTGAGGCGCGGCACCTCGATCTCGCGCCCGTCCACCTTGACCTTGATCTTTTCGATCGCGGTCGGCGCGGGCTTCGTTTCAGTTGTAACGGCTGCTGACATTTTTTAATGATGCGCTGACGCCAATGGCTTTGGCTCGGCTGTTCCGGGATTTTCCTTCGCGCGGCGTTCTTCGTCGGCCTTGCCCTTCGTGACGAAATCATCTTTGAACTTCGCGAGGAAACTTTGCACCGGCCAGGAACAGGCTTCGCCGAACGCGCAAATGGTGCGTCCGCCGGGAATGTTGTCGGCAATCTTGCCGAGGTAATCGGCGTCCGCCGCGCGGCCTTCGCCGTGCGTGAGGCGATGCAGCGTCTTGCTCATCCAGAGCGAACCCTCGCGGCAAGGCGTGCATTGGCCGCAACTTTCGTGCGCGTAAAATTCCGAGAGATTCGCCAGCGCCTCGACGATGTCCACGCTGTCGTCCATCACGATGATGGCGCTGGAACCGCTCATGGTGCCGGCTTGCGCGAGCGAATCGAAATCGTAAGGCAAATCGAGCATGTCGGTCTCGACCAAAATTTCTTTTCCCTCGGCGTCTTTTTTCTTGAGCTTGAATTTTTCGCCGGCTTTCAAAACTTTCGACGAAGAACCGCCGGGAATGATGGCTTTTAATTCGTGGCCGGGACGCAGTCCCCCGCCAAAATTTTTGTCGAAAAGCAGTTCACGCAGCGTCGCCTTGCCGACTTCGATTTCGTAGTAACCGGGGCGTTTGACGTGGCCGCTCAGGCTCACGATGCGCGTGCCGGTGTTGTTCGGCGTGCCGAGTTTGGCGAATTCCGATCCGCCCATCGCAACGATGTGCTTCACGTTGCAGAGCGTTTCGACGTTGTTGACGATGGTCGGGCACATCCAGAGACCGAGCACCGCCGGAAAATACGGCGGCTTGATGCGCGGATAGGGACGCTTGCCTTCGAGCGATTCGATGAGGCCGGTTTCCTCGCCGCAGATGTAAGCGCCCGCGCCGCGATGGACGTGAATCTCGCAATCGAAACCGCTGCCCAAAATATTTTTGCCGAGGAAATTTTTCACGCGGGCTTCTTTCAAGGCGACGTTCAGAATCTTCGCGCCTTCGGGCATTTCGCCGCGGATGTAGATGTAGGCGAGCTTCACGTCGTTCGCGAAGCAGGAGATGATCATGCCCTCGATCAACTGGTGCGGATCTTTGTGGAGGATCTGGCGATCCTTGAACGTGCCCGGCTCGGATTCGTCGGCGTTGCAGATGAGATAAATCGGCTTGCCGCTCTTGCGATCCACGAAACTCCACTTGAGACCGCAGGAAAAACCGGCGCCGCCCCGACCGCGCAAGCCGGAGGTCATCACTTCTTGACGAAGTTGTTCCTGCGGCGTCTGGGTTTTGCCGTCGGCGAGCGTCTTGGTCTGGAACGCGAGCGCCTTTTTCAGGTCGTTGTAGCCGCCATGACGCAGATAGCAGCCGATGTCCGGCGTGTAACCGGCTTCATCGGCGTGCTTCAAAATCAATTTGTATTCCTGCGCCATATCAGCAACTTGACTCTTTTCAAAAATTCTCTAGCCTAATTTGTCCGTCTTTGCCCGATGGTGTAACGGTAGCACAACAGACTCTGAATCTGTTTGTCATGGTTCAAATCCATGTCGGGCAACCATTTCATTTGCAACCACCGACGATTTCGTCCGCCTTCGCGTGTGAAACGCCTTCGTAAAATTTGTCGCCGACCATCATCACCGGCGCGGTGCCGCAGCTTGCGAGGCACTCGACAAATTCGACGGTGAACTTGCCGTCCTTCGTCGTCTGCGGCCCGTGCTTGTGCGCGTCCAGACCAAGCTTTTCGCAAAAATGATGATGCAGCTCATACGCGCCGCCGAGCGCGCAGCTCAATGTGCGGCAAACTTTGAGCTGATATTTGCCCTGCGGCTCTTGCCGGAGCATCGGATAAAACGTCAGGATTTCAAAAACATTGATGGGCTGGAGATCCAGTTTTTTTGCGGTCCATTGCACGGCGTCAGACGAAATCCAGCCGAAATTTTCCTGGATCGCGTGCAGCACCATGAGCGACGCGGCGCGCTTCACGGGATAATGCGAGATCAGCTCGTTCACTTCGGCTTCCAGTTCGGATGTCGGTTGAAAACTCATTTTCTATTTGCCACAGAGTCACAGAGGCCGCAGAGAAGCCAAAACTCTGTGCGTTCAGTGTCTCGGTGGCCAATAAATTTCATCGATCACATTCTCCCATCACAAAGTCGAGCGAGCCCAGCACGACGGGCACGTCGCTGATCATGCAGCCCGGCAACAGTTCGCCGAGGATGCTCAAATTGATGAAGCTCGGCCCGCGAATTTTCAGGCGATACGGCGTGCCGCCGCCGCGGCTGTTGATGTAAAAACCCAGTTCGCCCTTCGGATTTTCGTGGCCGAAATAAACTTCGCCGGGCGGACAATTGACGCCTTCGGTCACGAGCATGAACTGATGGATCAATTCCTCCATGCTCGACAAGACTTTCTGCTTCGAGGGCAGGGTGATTTTGCCGTCGGGAATGGAAACGGGTTCCTTCGCGTCGTTCGTCCCGCCGCCGGGGATTTTCTGGAGACATTGGCGCAAAATGCGGACGCTCTGGCGCATTTCTTCCTGACGCACCAGGTAGCGGTCGTAACAATCGCCAACGGAGCCAACGGGAATGTCAAATTCCAGGTCCTGATAGCAAAGATACGGCTGCTTTTTGCGCAAATCCCAGTCCACGCCGCTGCCCCGCAGGTTCGGGCCGCTCAAGCCGTAGTCAACCGCCATCGCCTTTGACACGACGCCGACATCCTTCAAGCGGTCCACCCAGATGCGGTTGCGCGTGAGCAGCGTCTCAACCTCGGCCAGCGCGATTTCAAATTCGTCGCAGAACTGCTTCACCTGCGCGCACCACGTCGGCGGAATGTCGCGCATCAAGCCGCCGATGCGCGTGTAGCTCGTGGTCAGCCGCGCGCCGCTGGCGGCTTCGGCGAGATTGTAGATTTTTTCGCGCTCGGTGAACGTCAGCAGGAAAATGGTGATCGCGCCGGCATCCATTCCGAAGGCGCCGAGGCCGAGCAAATGCGCGGAAATACGGGCCAGCTCGCAGCACATCACGCGGATGTATTGGCAGCGCGGCGGCAGTTTGTCATGGATGCCGAGGAGTTTTTCCACCGCCAGCGCGTAGGCGACGTTGTTGGCCAGCGGCGCGAGGTAATCCAGCCGGTCCGTGTAAGGGATGAACTGGGTGTAGGTCATGTTCTCGGCGATTTTTTCGTCGCCGCGATGCAGATAACCCACGTCCGGATCGGCCTTGGTGATGAGTTCGCCGTCCAACTCCAACACGATGCGCAAGACGCCGTGCGTGGCCGGATGCGACGGCCCCATGTTCAGCACCATTTTCTCGCCTTGGACATCCTGCAATTCTTCCGCCGCCGCCGTGCGGGCGGCGGAATCGCGGATTTCAATGTCTTGAACTTGGGCCATGAAATTATTTTTTGGCGAGCCGCTTGTCGCTCAAACCAGGTTCGGCACCTTCCGGCGTTCGCACCCGCGGTTCACGGGCAATTGAATCGCCGCCGGTCGGCAACGTCACGAACGGCCCGCCTTCCATCGGCGTCACTTTCGTGAACGCCACGCCCGGCAGATCCGTCGGTTTGCCGGCGAGCGGAAAATCTTTTCGCAACGGATGATGCGGATAACCTTCCCACATTAAAATCCGGCGCAGATCGGGATGGCCGCGAAAGCGGATGCCCATCAAATCGTAAATTTCCCGCTCATGCCAGTTGGCCGTGCGCCAGATGGGCAAAACGCTGGGAAGCTCGGATTTTTCCTCGGGAACGTCAGTTTTTAGGCGAATTTCGGCTCCGTTACCGATTGCGCGGAGGTTGTAGACCATTGTCCAGCGCGGATCTTCGCCGTAATTGTCCACGCTGCAAATGTCCACGAGGTAATCGAGGCCGATGCTTTTCGCGAACTGGCAGACGTCGGAAATCTTTTCCGCGTCAGCCAGTTTGATGGAAATTTCGCCGCGAAATTCCGCCGGCTCGGAGATTAAATCACCGAACCTGGCCTTGATTTTATTGGCGAATTCGAGGGAATTCATTTCATCAGCGGCTTCATGGCCACGAGGTCTTGCAGCACCGGCTCTTTTTTGATTTTGGCCTGAAGCTTCATCAGCGCGTCGAGCACCGCTTCGGGACGGGGCGGACAGCCGGAAACATAAACGTCCACCGGCACGATGTTGTCCACGCCCTGCAAGGTGGCATAGCTGCGATACATGCCGCCGGTCGAGGCGCAGGCACCCATGGCGATGACCCATTTCGGCTCGGCCATCTGGTCGTAAATACGCTTCAGCGAGCTGGCCATTTTGTAGGTGACGGTGCCGGCGATAATCATGCAATCGGACTGACGCGGTGAAAAACGCATCACCTCGGAACCAAAACGGGAAATGTCGAAGCGGCTGGCACCGACGGCCATCAGTTCGATGGCGCAGCAGGCCAGGCCCATGGGCATCGGCCAGACGGAATTGGCGCGAAACCACGCGAGCGCGGCGTCCACCGTCGTGAGGACGATATCGCCTTCAATTTTCGAGTTGTAGCCGTATTCGCTTTGAGCCTGCATGGTAAAACGCACCTTAAAAAAATCGCTGGAAAGCCTAGCCGCCGGTAAAAATACCGGCAAGTTCAAATTTGTGATTTTTTTCACAAGCAAAACTGTTAAGCCGGATTCCGAACGGCGGCGCCCGCCCCGAATGAGCGCCCATCGCCCGGGAGAACAAGGCCGACGATGAAAAATTTATTGCACTATCCGCCAGCTATCCGCCAACCTGATTGCACGTCATGAGCATCTTGAAAATCAAACCCGCCGGTTCCTGCCAATTCGACGAGCTTTCCCTCGGGGAAATCATGCTCCGCCTTGATCCCGGCGAGGGCCGCATCCGCACCGCGCGGGAATTCCGCGTCTGGGAAGGCGGCGGCGAATACAATGTCGCCCGCGGCTTGCGCCGCTGTTTCGGGCTGAAAACCGCCGTCGCCACCGCCTTTGCCGACAATGACGTGGGGCGGCTGCTCGAAGATTTTGTCCTGCAAGGCGGCGTGGCCACCGAATTCATCAAGTGGCTGCCGTTCGATGGCGTGGGGCGCAATGTGCGGAACGGATTGAATTTCACCGAACGCGGCTACGGCGTGCGCGGCGCGGTCGGCGTGTCGGATCGCGGTTTGAGCGCGGCGTCGCAGCTCAAGCCCGGCGATTTCGACTGGGACCACATCTTCGGCAAACTGGGGGTTCGCTGGCTGCACACCGGTGGTATCTTCGCCGCGTTGAGCGACACCACGCCGCAACTCGTCATCGAATGCGTCAAAAAAGCCAAGGAACACGGCACGATTGTCAGCTACGATTTGAACTACCGCCCCTCGCTCTGGAAATCCATCGGCGGCCAGCAGCGGGCGCAGGCAGTGAACAATGAGATCGCCAAATACGTTGATGTGATGATTGGCAACGAGGAAGATTTCACCGCCTGCCTCGGCTTTCACGTCGAAGGTGCCGACGAAAATCTGCTGCACATTGACGTCACCGCGTTCAAGCGGATGATCGAAACCGCGGTGAAGACGTATCCGAATTTCAAAGTCACGGCCACGACGCTGCGCGCGGCCAAGACGGCGACCGTCAACGACTGGGGCGCGATTGCCTGGGCGGGCGGCAAGTTCCACCAAAGCCGCTCCTATCCCGATCTGGAAATCCTCGACCGCGTCGGCGGCGGCGACAGTTTTGCCTCCGGCTTCATTTATGGCATGCTGACGACCAACGACCCGCAGTCGGCGGTGGATTATGGTGCCGCCCACGGCGCGCTGGCCATGACCACGCCCGGCGATACCAGCATGGCCAGCAAATCGGAAGTCGAGAAGCTGATGAAGGGCGACGGCGCCCGCGTGCAGCGCTGACAAAAGCAGAACGCTGCGGCGAGATAATGGCCAGAACTGGTTTGGCCATCGCCTTTTCTGCCGCCACGCTCCCGGCAATGGCGGTGAAATGTTTTTGTGGCTTGCCTCGGAAATAACCAGCCCATATTTATTTCATTCAACCATGAAAGTGCCAAAAATCCAGGGCTGGCTGGCAATTATTCTATTCGCCACCGCCTGTAGTTGGGGCGGAGAGACGAACGAAATCATCATCAAGCGGGACACGTGGGGTGTGCCGCATATTTTCGCGGCGACGCTGGCTGAAGGTGCCTACGGCCTCGGCTATGCGCAGGCCGAGGACCGGCTGGAACAGATTTTCGCCAATTATCGGGAAGCGATTGGGCGCACCGCCGAAGTGGCCGGTGCAAAAGCGGTCAAGGATGATTTTCAAGCCCGGCTCGCCGGCCACGAAACGGTCTGTCGCCGGCGTTATCATGAGCTGCCCGCCGAGGTGCGCGCAATGTGTGAGGCGTTTCAGGATGGCGTGCGCGCCTGTCTCGCGGACCATCCCGAAAAAATCACGACGAACGCCTTGACCATCGATCCGTGGATGGTGCCGGCATTGAGCCGCGCGCTCATTTTTCACTGGCCGATGGGCGCCGCCAAACGCGAGTTGAGCTATCGAAACGAATGGCATCTTTTCAGCAACGAATGGGCGGTGCGGCCGGAGCGCACGGCCGACGGCGCCGCCTTGCTGCTGACGGATCCGCACGTCGGGCTGGACGGGATGTTCCGTTTTTTTGAATTTCGCCTGCACGCCGGCGGCTATGACATCAGCGGTTTTTCGCCGGCCGGCACGCCGTTTATCGGCGTCGGTCACAATGCGTTTCTGGGCTGGGCCTGCACCACCGGCGGACCGGACACGACGGATGTTTACGTCGAGAAAACCGATCCCGACCATCCCCGGCGCTATCGCTATGACGACGGCTGGCGTGAGATGACGAGCGAGCAGGTGACCATCGCCGTGAAAAATTCCGCGCCGGTCGTGCGCGTGCTGGAGCGCAGCCACCACGGCCCGATTACCCTGCGCGAAGGCAAAAAGGCGTATGCCATCGCCTGCCCCTATTTCAACCAAATTGATTTTGTCACGCAGGCCTACCGGATGGTGACCGCGCACAACCTGGCGGAATTTGATGCCGCGATGGCCATGAACCAGCTCATGGAGCAAAACCTCATGTATGCCGATGTGGAGGGCAATATCCGTTATGTCCGCACTGGTCGCGTGCCGATCCGACCGGCGGGATATGATTTCACCCTGCCGGTGCCGGGCGACACGAGCAAAACCGAATGGCTGGGCATTCATCCGATGAAGGATTTGGTGCAGGTGCTCAACCCGCCGACGGGTTATATGCAGAATTGCAACATCGGCCCCGACATGATGGCCAAGGGACTGAAGCTCGATCTTTCCGCCTATCCCAATTACATCGCAAACATCGGAAAAGGCGTCACCGATACGCGCGGCCGCCGCGCCGTTGAACTGCTGGAATCGCACCCGCAACTGACCATTGAAGAAGCGACGGCCATCGTGCTCGACGCCCACGCCGATCGCTGCGAAAAATGGCAGGCGGCTTTGCGTCGGGCGGCAACCCCGGACAATCTCGAAAAATCCCGCGCCGGAGCCGATGCCGCCGCGATGCAAAAAGCCATCGAAACGCTGCTCGCGTGGAATGGCATGATGGATCAGGCCAGCGTGGGCGCGACGCTTTACCGCGGCTGGCAGATGATGATCGCCGGGCACAAGTTGAAAATTGACAGTTCGGCGAACGCATTGCTTGATGCGCTCGGCGAGACGGTCGCGTGGCTGCAAAAAAATTACGGCACGGCGGAAGTCGCCTATGGCCAGATCAACCGCATTCGGCGCGGCGAAAAATCGTGGCCGTTTTCCGGCGGCGAATCCGGCGGTGGCCAAACCCTGCGCGCGATGGCCGGGGCGCTGGAGGGAAAAGCTTTTTACGGTCACTGGGGGCAAAATTGGACCCAGCTTATCCAGTTCAAGCGCGGCGCGGTGCGGAGTTGGAGCGCAACGCCGTTTGGCGAGAGCGACGATCCGTCGTCCCCGCACTACACCGACCAGGCGGAAAAACTTTTCAGTCCCGGCCGGTTGAAGCCGACTTGGTTCCAACCGGCAGAACTGGAGGGCCATGTTGAATCCACATTGGTGCTCCATCACTTGCATCCCTAGCGGCTTTTTTGTCGTGGCGCATGGTGTCTGAATCGTTCGGTCAATTTTTCAACACGTTGGTAGGCTTGGCTGAAGACACCGTGCTTCTAATCAGATTTTGGCGCAGGGAGCGGAACTGGAGCCAGCTGTCGGGATTGAACCGACGACCCGCAGTTTACAAAACTGCTGCTCTACCACTGAGCTAAGCTGGCCAAAAGAGAAAGGCACGTTGCCAGCCGGGCGGAAAATCGTCAAGGTGGTTTTCGCTTCTCAGCGCCCCGCCTTCGCCCCGGCTGAAGTTCCGGGCATTTTATTCCCGCGCCGTCTGCACCGGCACCGCGGACAACGGGCAATGCTTGTTGGTTTCGCTGAAATAATTTGCCGACCACTCGTTCTGGAACAGCGCGACGGGATTCTTGCCGATGTCGTAGGCGAGTTTCGCGCCGGTGGGCAGCGTCAGCAAGTCCAGCGCGTCCTCGGTGGTGTCCGTCGGCAGCCAGCGGACGACGCTCCACGGCGCGGTTTCGAGGCGCGATTCCGCGCCGTATTCGCTCTCGAGGCGGAACTGCACGACCTCGAATTGCAGCGGGCCGACGGCGGCGAGCAGCGGCGTCTTGATGGACGAATTGCGGAGATAAAGCGCCTGGATGACGCCTTCCTGCAAAAGCTGGTCCAAGCCCTGGCGGAATTGCTTGTATTTTCCCGTGTTCGGATTGTGCAGATACGAAAAGGCTTCGGGCGTGAAGCGCGGAATTTCCTTGTAGAGAATGTTGGGATCCGTTGTCAGCGTGTCACCAATGCCGAAACCGGCGTGGCCGACCAGGCCGATGACGTCGCCGGGAAACGCCTCGTCCACCGTCTCGCGCTCGTTGCCGAACAGCTTGTGCGAGCTGGAGAGGCGCACCTTTTTTTCGGAGCGCGAGTGATGCACCGTCATGTCGCGCTCAAATTTGCCGGAGCAGACGCGCACAAAGGCGATGCGGTCACGGTGCTTCGGATCCATGTTCGCCTGGATCTTGAAGATGAAGCCGGAGAACGCCGGGTTTTCCGGCGCGATCTCGATGCCGCTCATCACGCGTGATTTCGGCGCCGGCGAATGTTTCAGAAAGCCGTCGAGCAAAAGTTGCACGCCGAAATTGTTCACGCCGCTGCCGAAAAACACCGGCGTGCTCTTGCCCGCCAGCACGGCGGCATCGTCGAAAACTTCGCCGGCGTGTTCGAGCATCTCCAGTTCTTCAATCGTCTTGTGGAAGTCGGCCTCGCTCAAATTGCCGCGCACCGCCGGGTCGTGCAGCCCGCCGACGGACACCGGCGCGCGATATTTGCCGCCCACGACGCGCTCGAACGTGTGCATCGTCTTCGTCTGGCGGTCGTAAACCCCCTGGAAATCCGGGCCGTTGCCGATGGGCCAGTTCACCGGAAAAGCGCCGATGCCCAGCACCCGCTCCAGTTCGTCGAGCAGCGCGAGCGGATCTTTCATCGGCCGGTCGCACTTGTTCATGAACGTGAAGATCGGCACGCCGCGCTGGCGGCAGACCTCGAACAGCTTGCGCGTCTGCGGCTCGATGCCCTTGGCCGAATCAATCACCATCACCACCGAATCCACGGCGGTGAGCACGCGGTAGGTGTCCTCGGAAAAATCCTTGTGGCCGGGCGTGTCGAGCAGGTTGATGCGGTAGCCGGCGTAGTCGAACTGCAGCACGGTCGAGCTGATGGAGATGCCGCGTTTCTTTTCCAGCTCCATCCAGTCGCTGGTCGTCGCGCGCTGGTTTTTGCGCGCGGTCACGGAGCCGGCGAGCTGCACCGCGCCGCCGTAAAGCAGGAGCTTCTCCGTCAGCGTGGTCTTGCCCGCGTCCGGATGCGAGATGATGGCGAACGTGCGCCGCTTCGAGATTTCTTTCGCAATGCTCACAAAGCCGGGGAAGGTAGCAGAAAATCCGCCGCCGACAAGGCGGGAAGCGGATTGACGCTTTTCAATTCACACGATCTCCACCGGACATTTCGGCAGCGCGTCGAGAAACGCCTGGCCGTATTTCTTGGTGAGAATCCGGTTGTCCAAAACCACGATGATGCCGGTGTCGGTCTTCGTGCGGATCAGCCGGCCCACGCCCTGGCGGAATTTCAGGATCGCCTCCGGTAATGAAAATTCACCGAACGAATTTCCGCCGCGCGCCTCGATCGCCTCGATGCGCGCCTCGATGAGCGGATGATCCGGCACCGCGAACGGCAGCCGCGTGATGATGACGTTGCTGAGCGCCTCGCCCGGCACGTCCACGCCCTGCCAGAAACTGTCCGTGCCGAAGAGCACCGAGTCCACGTCGTCCTTGAACTTCTCCAGCATCGTCGAGCGCGGCGTGCCGGTGCCCTGCACGAAGAACTCCAGCTTCAGCTTTTCAAAAAACGGACGCATCCGGTCCGCGACTTCCTGCATCAGCTTGTAGCTGGTGAACAGCACGAACGCCTTGCCGTGCGTCTGCTTGACGAAATGCTCGATCCAATGCTCCAGCGCCTCGGCGTAACCGGCTTCGCGCGGGTCGGGCATTTTTTTGACGGTGAACAATTTCATCTGCCGCTCGTAATCGAATGGCGTGCCGACCACGAGTTTGGTTGCCGCCTCGCAACCCACCCGTTTTGAAAAATAGGCGAGTGACGAATTGGAAGTTTCAAGTTTCAAGTTGGAAGCGGATTTGCGCCCGGCTGCCGGCCTTGAAACTTCAGTCTTGAAACTTGAAACTCCCAGCGTCGCGCTCGTCATGATGACGCTCGTGTCGGTCTCAAACAAACGCCGCCGCAGAAATTCCGCCACGTCCACCGGCGCGGCGTTCAGTGTCAGGTTCCGCTGCGACTTGCCGCCGCGTTCGACCCAGTAAACGTGGTCGTCCGCCTGCTGGCTCAAAAACTCCGCGACCTCGATCTTCAATTCGCCGAGCCTCCGGTTGCACTCGATGAGCTCCTGCCCGATGTCCTTGTCATCGCTCGTCTTGACCAGTTCGCTCACGGCCTCGCGCAATCTTTGAATCGGCAGCGTGACATTGTCCTTCACCAGTTCCGCGCGGCGGATGCGCAGTTCCTTCCACTCGCGCTTGCGGTCGCCGCCGCCGAACGACGTTTTTTTCACCTCGGCCTGAATCTCCTCGCACGCCGACTCGACGTTCTCGAAAAACTTGTCGGATTCGCTTAAAATGTCCGCGACCAGCTTCACGGCCTTGCCCTGGCGCAGCGTGGCGAGCAGTCCTTTTTCCGTGCGCGGGTTCCACAGCCGGTTCAGCGAATAGCGCACCTGCGCGCTCGACACGCTCAAGCCGATGTGCCGCGACGCCACGCTCTCCATCGTGTGCGCCTCGTCAAAAATCACGAAGTCGTTTTTGAACAGGATGCCGCCTTCCATTTCTTCATCCACGCCGCCGAGCAGCGTGAAGAACAGCGTGTGATTCAAAATCACCACGTCCGCCGACAGAATCCGGTTGCGCACGCGCTGGAAAAAACAGGCATCGTGGTCGCGCGCAAAATCGGACTGGTGGCCGCACGTTTTCGGCGAGCACAAGCCGCGCTCGGAACAGACCTGCGCCCAGACTTTCGGGTCCGGCTCAACGGAAAAATCCGACAAGCTGCCGTCCTTGGTTTCCTTGGACCACTCGTAGATGCGCTGCAATTCCTCGGCTTCTGATGAGGTGAACAAATTGCCACTCTGCTGCATCGCCTTTTGCAGCCGGCGCGTGCAGAGATAATTGGCGCGGCCTTTGAGCATCGCGTAGCTGAACTTCACCGGCTCCGGCAGCGCGCCCAAAACGCCCGTCAACATCGGCAGATCTTTTTCCGTGAGCTGTTCCTGCAAATTGATGGTGTGCGTGGAGACAACTGCCTTTTTCTTCTGCGCCACGGCGAAGAGAATCGCCGGAATCAGATACGCCAGCGATTTGCCGACGCCGGTGCCGGCCTCGACGGCGAGGTGTTCCTGATTTTGCAGCGCGCGGGCGACGGCCACGGCCATCTCCTGCTGCTGCGGGCGGAATTCAAAGTTCTTAGCCCGCGACAAAATGCCCGTCGGCGAAAAGATTTCCTCAACTTGGGAAATCAAATCGGTGCCGCTGGGTTGGATTTCGGAAAGCGAAATCATTTCAGCGTGGAACTGCTGACAACCAATTTCAGCGCTGCCGCTTTGCCCGGCGCGAGCAAAAGCTTGTTCTGTTTCACGTTGCCGGATTCCACGCAGACCATCTGCCGGTGTTCGGCCTGGTCAAAATCCTCCGGCATCTTCTGCGTCGTCCACGGGTTCCAAACGACGGTGGATTGGGAGCCGGATTTTTCCACGCGGATCGTCCGTTTCAATTTTTCGTCGCGGATTTCCATGGCGGCGGCGTTGTCGAGATAAACGCGGTTGGTCTCCCGGCTGATGAGCAGGACGGCGTCTTGCTCCACCTTGCGCGCGCCGCCGGCACCGGCGGCAAAATCATCGAACGGCGCGCCCTGCAAGCCGGTGAGGGAAACCGCGCCGATGTCGCCGACCTGAAAATAGGTGTGCAGGCAGCCCTCGAGCTCCTGCGTCTCGCCGCAGGATTCGTTGGTGGCGGTGAGTTCCATCGTCAGCGTCTCGCCGACCGTCACCACAAATTCCGTGCGCAACGATTTCCACGTCTCGCGTCCGGGAACCGGCGGCAGCGCGAGCGCCACCGTCACCGTGCCGTCCGGCGCGGCGGCGGTTTTGACCAGCTGCCATTCGGCGAGCCGCACAAAGCCGTGCGACGGTTCGCCGTCGCGGTTGCCGAACCACGGAAAGCAGATCGGCACGCCGCCGCGAATCGGCTTGCCGTTGGCGAAATAACTTTTCGCGCTCATGAAAATCAGCGGGGGCTCGCCGTTTTTCTGGAAGCCGGCGACGTGGGCGCCGAGCAGGTAGATTTCCGCCGCGCTCCACGGCGTGCAGATTTTGACGAGCGGCAGGCCGCCGTGGCCGTTGACGATTTCGACGCGGCCGGGAATTTCGTGCCGCCGGAGTTTTTCGGGGATGAGGTTGATTTCCATAAATTGTCGCCAGCCAGTCTAGCGTCCGGCCTCGTGAACTTGAATATATTTGCGGAACAAAATCGCGCCCAGCGGCGTCACCAGCGCCATGCCGCCGATGATGAGCCACATCGTTTCCGGATGGCGCGCGCCAGTTTCCGGGCAAAAATTCACCAGCAACCAGCCGGAGCTGCCGCCCACAAAAAACTTCGCCAAAAAATACGGCAGCAGCGACAGCGCCATGTAGGATGCCTCCTGGCCTTTCGGCGCGATGGCGGCGGCGTATTCGTAAAGGCGCGGCGACCACAGCGCCTCGCCGACCGAGAGCAGCGCGACGAACAGGAAGATCGCGATGTAGAGGGGATTCACCGGGCCGTTGATATGGAGCCATTGGTGAGCGATCAAATTACCGAGCCAGCCGTCGGCGAGCGGTTTGAACCATTCCGCCGGCACCGCGAGGAAAAAAACCGACAGCGCGGAAATAAAACTGCCGATGATGACCATGCGATAAGCGGCGATTTTCTGGGTCAGCACACCGGTGATGGGAACCAGCACCACGATGAGAATCGAGTTCACCATGCCGCTGATTTGCGCGATGGGCGCGCCGTCGCCGAGTTCGCGCAGGCCGTATTTGGGGAAGGTGAAAAACAGGTGGTAAAAAATCATCCGCACGCCGACGACCAGCGTCATGAACGCCAGGAATTTGTAGAATGACTTTTCCCGCCACAGGCTTGCAAAAATCGTTCCCGTTTTCACCGCCGTGTCGCGCACCGTTGTCACCAGCGCGGCCAACGGATTGTCCGCCGCGATCTGTTCGCGCGGCGTGACGGTCACGCCTGCGTCCGTCACCTCCACGCCGTCACGCAGGCAGAACCACGTCAACAGCATGCCGGGGATCGTAAAGATGACGCCGAACAAGATCAGCACGCGGTAGGTGCTCAAGTCCGTGCCCAGCAGCGGCAACGTCCAGTGGCCGTGCTCGCCGAGGCCGTGCAATGGGCTGCGCACACGGTCGAAAATCCAGTCGCCCAGCGCATAACCGAGATTCATCAGCGCGTAGTAGAGCGAGAACGCCACCGAGCGCTGCGCGGTGTTGGAATATTTTTTCATCGCCGCCGCCATCACCGGCACCATCAGCGCGATGCCCACCGCCTGTAAATAAAGCCCGGCCGGCAGCACGATCCATTTTTCCACCGTCAACGCCATCACCGTGCGCGCGACGAGGCAGACGCCGAAGCCGAGCAGGAACGTCCGCCGCACGCCGAGCGCGTCCGTGAGCGGCCCGATGAACACCGTGATGAGCGTCATCACCGCCGACCACGTCGCCACCATCGCGCCGGCGGAAGCGTCGCCGAAGCCGAGGTCGGACGAGAGCCAGAGCGTGAGCACCGTGGCCGCGCCGACCTTGTAGGCGAGATTTTCGAGGATGTAGGCGGCGTAGATGATCCACAGCTCGCGCGGGGCGCCGCGCAGCACGGTGAATTTTCGGAGAAAATTCTTCAGCTTGGAATCGGTGGTGTCAGCGGCGGACGGCATCAAGTCCGGAGAAAATAAATCTTACCGCCGCGTCCGGCGAGAAGTTTGTGCGCGCGGCGCCGGGCCGGAAGGAATTTTCTTTCGTGTGTTTTGCGTCTTCTGCGGTTAAACTGGCCGGGATTTATGTGTCAGGAATGTGGTTGCTCCCAGCCCGGCCCCTACCAGGTCGGGGACAAGACCGTTGACCCGCACGGTCACACGCACATGCTGTCGGACGGCACGGTCGTCACGCATTCGCACGACGACCACCACGGTCAGGCCCACGGCCACGCGCATCCGCGCCAGATCCTGAATTTGAACACCGGCATCCTGGGCGGCAACGACCGGCAGGCGGAGCAAAACCGCGGCGCGTTCAAAGCCTTGAATTTACTGGCCCTCAACGTCGTTTCCTCGCCCGGCGCGGGCAAGACGACGCTGCTCACCAGGACCATCATCGAATTGAAGGGCCGGCTGCGCTGCGGTGTCATCGTCGGCGACCTGGCGACGGACAACGACGCGGCGCGGCTCCGCACCACCGGCGCGCCGGTCGTGCAGATTGCCACCGGCACGCTCTGCCACCTCGAAGCGGGCATGGTGGCCGAGGCCATGAAGCAGCTGGATTTGCGCGCGCTGGACCTCCTCATCATTGAAAACGTCGGCAACCTCGTCTGCCCCGCGTCGTTCGACCTCGGCGAGGCGCTGCGCGTGGTGCTGCATTCCGTGACCGAAGGCGAGGACAAGCCGCTGAAATATCCGCCGATGTTCCATTCCGCCGATGTCGTCATCGTGACGAAAACCGACATGAGCGCCGCCGCCGGTTTCGACCGCGAACTGGCGTTGAAAAACATCCGGCAGGCTGCGCCGCACGCGAAAATCTTTGAAGTCTCCTCGCGCACCGGCGACGGCGTGAAGGCGTGGTGCGATCATCTCGTCGCGCTCAAGCCGGAGGCATAAAGCTTCCGCCGCAAAACTATTCTTGCCGCCGCCGCCGGCAGCCGCTATCAGATGGGCATGGATTCCCGCGAAGCGCTCATCGCGTTGAACCTGATCGAAGGCGTCGGGCCGGTGCGCGCCCGTTCGCTGCTGGAACATTTCGGCGACGCGCCCAAAATTCTTGCCGCTTCCAAACCCGAACTCCTCCGCGTCCCCAACATCGGCAGCGACACGGCGGAAAACATTTCCAACTGGGAAAAGTCCGTGGACCTCGCCGGCGAGCTGAAACGCATCCGGGATTTTAACTGCCACGTTTTGATTTCCGCCGATGAAAACTACCCGGCGTCGCTCCGTGAAATTTACGATCCGCCGCTCGTTATTTACGTGTGGGGAAATTTGACACCGAAAGACAAGAATGCCGTGGCGATGGTAGGCTCTCGGATGACGACACATTACGGCATTGAAACCGCACGCAAGCTGGCGTATCAGCTAGCCTACACCGGCGTGACGGTGGTGAGCGGCGGGGCACGCGGCATTGATACCGCAGCGCATCAGGGCGCGTTGAGCGGCAAGGGGCGGACGATTGCCGTGTTGGGAACTGGAATAAATTTGGTCGCGCCGCCTGAGAATGCGGAGTTATTCGAGCGCATCGCCAGCAACGGCGCGGTGATTACACAGTTTCCGTTCAACCGTCCGGCGGACAAGCAATCTTTTCCCATTCGCAACCGCATTGTCGCCGGTATGACACTGGGCACGGTTGTCGTCGAGGCGAATCTGACAAGCGGGGCGCTCATCACTGCAAATTTTGCGACGGAATATGGGCGGCAGGTGTTCGCTGTCCCAGGCCGGATTGACTCGCCGCGCAGCAAGGGCTGCCACGACCTCATCAAGAAAGGTGCGAAGCTGTGCGAAGGCATTGAGGACATTTTGAGCGAGTTTGAATACCTATTTCCGGCGAGCAACCGGCCGACGACGGCGAGCGAGACCGGCGTGCTGCCAGCGCTGGAGCTGAATGAAAACGAGCAGAAAGTTTTCGACGCGGTGAAGACGGATGAGGAGTTGAGCATTGACGAAATCATCCGGGCGAGCGGCTTGCCTAGCTCGGCGGTGAACGTGGCGCTGTTCA
>Ga0316217_10001400_pt1 | contig 31539 bp, 19 predicted proteins | sample 1anoAmetaG_FD_203633 | JGI IMG/M metagenome (GOLD analysis project Ga0316217, IMG submission 203633) | Freshwater microbial communities from Trout Bog Lake, Wisconsin, USA - 1anoA | ecosystem: Environmental > Aquatic > Freshwater > Lake > Hypolimnion/Profundal zone | place: USA: Wisconsin... | reverse complement strand
GGCGGCGCTCAGGACGACAGCGTGCTCGACCTGGCGTTGGACAGCGCGGACCATGCTTACGTCACGGGCTACACCGGTTCGACGAACTTCCCGGTGGTCGCTGGCGGCGGCGGTTGGCCAGGTTCCGCGCGCATCGGCGGCGTCCTCACCCCGGCCAGGCTCTATTACAGCGATGCCTTCGTCGCCGAACTCACTCCTGACGGCTCGGCGCTGGTTTTCTCCGGCTACCTGGGCGGCAGCGACCGCGACAGCGGCATCGGCATTTGCCTGGACGCCAGCAACTATGTGTATGTGACCGGCTACACCTACTCGACCAATTTCCCAACTACCAACGCGCTGGTCGTTACCCGGCCGGGCACGACGGATTTGTTCGCCTGCAACCAACGATCGGGCAGCAACGACGTGTTCGTCACCAAGTTGGCGCCCGGAGGAGCGGGGATGGTCTATTCGACCTACTTGGGGGGCACCAACTTCGATGTCGGGCAGGGCATCGCCGCCGACAACGCCGGCAATGCCTTCATCACGGGCTATACCAGCTCGACTAATTTCCCGGTCACCGCGGCGCTCGCCCCGTTTACCGGACAGCTTAACAATACGACCAATGCCGCCTCCAAGTATCACGGGAGGCGGGTCCCGCCCTACGACGCCTTTGTCGCCAAGATTGCTCCTCAAGGTTCCAACCTGCTTTATAGCGTTCTGTTGGGCGGCACCAACAATGACTCGGGCTTCCGGATCAAACTCGACCCGGCCGGCGACGCCTACGTATGCGGTTCTTCCTACTCCGCTGAGTTTCCCATCATTCCCAGCGTGATGACCAACCTGTATTCGCCGGGAATTACGAATCGAGTGTACGTCAATAGCGACGCGTTCCTGACCAAGATCGTCGAATCGACCAACGGTCCGTCCATTGAGTATTCGGTTCACTTTGGCGGCACCGGCAACGAGATCGCCTGGGACCTGGCGATCAATCCCGTGACGACCAACATCTTCGTGGTGGGCTCGACCCTCTCGACCAATTTCACCTTGTTCGTCAACAGCTCGACCAATTTTCCCTTCTTGCCGCTCACCAACCACATCCGGAGCAACGATGTCTTCGTCGCCGCCTTCGCTCCGATCCCCTACGTCGTCACCACGCCGCTGTACGTAATCAGCAACGACACCATCATTGACACGGTTTATCTTACCACCACCAATAATATTCTGACCAACCTTTACGCGGTCTGCATGGGCGGCATGCGGGATGATTTCGGTTTCGGCATCGATGTGAACCCCGGCAACGACGCCTACATCGTGGGCCAGACCGTCTCGGCCGATTTCCCCCTGCTCACCCCGCTTCAACCCGGCATGGCCGGCGTCAGCGATGCGTTCCTAGCCAAGATCCAATTCGCCGACTCGCTGGCGAGCGTCGTTGTCGACACCCGCCCGCCCAACCTCCAGGTCATCATCGATGGCGTCTCCTATACCGCTCCCTACACCACCAACTGGGTCATCGGCTCGATCCACAGCATCTTCACGCCTGGCGTTCAGGCCAACGCCCCTGGTTCGCAGGCTATTTGGACCTCCTGGAGCAACGGAGGCGCCATCTCCAATCTCGTGGTTCCCGCCGCCAGTAGCCTCGCCTATACCGCTACCTTCTCAACCCAGTACCTGCTGACGATGAACGCCGCGGGCGTCGGCCTGGTGGACCCTCCTACGGGTTGGTACGACGCGGGCTCGGTCGTGACGCTCACCGCCACGCCTGCGGCCGGGGCGACCTTCACCGGTTGGACTGCCTCCGGCCCAGGGGCCTCCGGCGCCGCCAATCCGACCACGGTTACGCTCAGCGGCCCCATCACCCAGACGGCGTATTTCAGCGGGGAATTGACCGACCAAGTGGTCGTCATTGCAAAAGGACCCGGAACCGTCTCTCCGGATTATGCGGGCCAGACTCTCGTCCCTGGAAAGACCTATACCCTGACGGCAACGCCCGCCGCCAATTACGTGTTCTCGGGTTGGACGGGCAGCCTCAGCGCCAGCACTCCCCGAATCTCCTTTGTGATGACTACCGGGTTGGTGTTCCAGGCCAGCTTTGCGACGAACGTTTTCCTTTCCAGCAAAGGCACGTACACCGGCCTCTTTTACGATACCAACAACTTCGCCTACCAAAGCTCCGGCTCCTTCTCGGCGTCCGTCTCGGACAGCGGCGCGTTCAGCGCCAGCTTCCGGGTGGCCAACCACGGCTACTCCTGTTCCGGAAGCTTCGTCAACGGCGGCTTTGCCACCATCATCTCGCGCGGCAGCCTCCTGCTCCCCCTCCAGGTTAATCTCATGCTCGACACTAACGGGCCGGGCCGAATCACCGGCTTGATCAGTGGTTACACTTGGACGGGTCAGATCGAGGCCGAGCGCGCCGCTTATTCCAACACCTCTCCCGCGCCCCAGGCCAATCGCACTTTCACGCTGCGAATCCCCCAAATCCCCGGCCTCACCAATTCGCTGGTCGAACCGGGTGGCGACGGCTTCGCCACCATCGCGGTGACGGCCGCGGGCAAGGTCAGCGTCTCCGGCGCGCTGGGCGATGGCGCCAGATTCACCCAAAGCTCCGCCCTCTCAGCCGGGGACCAATGGCCTCTTTACGCCTCGCTCTACGCCTCGCGCGGCTTGGTCCTGGGCTGGCTTTCCTTCACCAACCAGCCCGCCAGCCAGCCCGGGGGCGAACTCTCCTGGTACCGCCCCGCCAAGTTTGGAGCCAAGTTCTATCCCAGCGGTTTCACCCTCCAACCGGCGACTGCCGGCTCGCCGTACGCCTTCGCCAACGGATCCTCGGTGCTGAATCTGACCAGCGGCCGGATCATTATCGCGGGGGGCGGCCTGCTTCGGAACATAACGAACGCCTTTTCGCTCGCCGGCGCCAAGTTCACCCCGGCGGCCAGCGCCAACAAGCTGACCCTCTCCGTGACCTCCTCCTCCGGCCTCTTCTCCGGGAGTTTCTATGACCCGGATTCTCGCCGGACCTTCTCCATTTCCGGTGCCTTATTTCAAAGCCAAACCAACGGGGCCGGCTTTTTCCAAACCACCAACCAGACCGGGCGGGTGTTGATCACCCCTTGAAGCAAAAAAGACTTTGCAATCGCGGCCGGTTCGCGCTACGTATCACCTACTGAAATGAAGAAAATAAAGAATCTGCTCGTAGCCTGTGGCATGTGCCTGGCGACCGCCGGGGCCGCTGTCAGGGCTGAAACCGTCGATCTGACCAAGCTCCCGCCGCCCGCTGATAAAACGGGCGTTACTTACGAAAAGGACATCAGTTCGATGCTTAAAGACTCCTGCGTCAACTGCCATAGTGGAGAAAAACCCAAAGCCGGCCTGCGTCTTGACAGCCTCGAAGGGATCCTCAAAGGAGGCAAAGAAGGCAAAGTGTTGGTTGCGGGCCAGAGCGCCAAGAGCGTCCTGGTGATCGCCGCCTCCCAATTGGACCCCGAAAACGCGATGCCGCCTAAGCGCAAGCAGCGCCCCGGCGGTCCCGGCGGCCCGCCGCCGCAAGGCGGACCCGGCCCGGGGGGCCCCGGCGGTCCCGGCCATTCTGGCCCGCCTCCCAAGCCGCTCACGCCCGCGCAAGTGGGCTTGCTTCGCGCTTGGATCGACCAGGGCGCCAAGTAGGCTAAGTTTTAGTCAGATCGCTCCGATTCCTAAAAGGGATGCGGAGCGATTTTATTTTGGGACTCGCGCGAGGACGCTCCGGATCCCCGCGAGGCTCAACACGAACCCGACCCCCAATAGCGCCATCGCCAGCTTCGGGTTTTGCGGCGCCTTCCGACCGTCCGGCAACGCCCGGTCGATTTCCACCTCCAGATGGCTCGACCCTTCGTGTTGCGTTGAGGCGAGTTGCCCGGCGAGGAGCTTCCGCTTCTGTTCGGCCTCCTCCAACTGGCGCGCGAGCGCCCGATAAGGCTCGTTTCGATTCGCTTTTTCGACATCCTCCCGCTGAAGTCTTTCGATCTCTTTGGTCCGCTGCTGAAGCGCATCCTTGAGCCCGCTGACCTTGACTTCAAGGGCGGCCATCAGACTCTTGGCTCGGGCGTCAACTTCGCCCTGCGCCGCTTCCAGGATCTTCTTGAGCTTCGCCACCTCGGGATGGTCGGAACCGTAACTTCTCCGCGCCTCGGCCAGCTTCTGGTCGGTCGCGATGGCCCGCTGCGCCAGATCCTCATACGTCTTGTCGGGTAGCGTGACGGGCAAGGCTCTCAGGAGGTCATCGTGGCTTAACTCTTTGAGGTTGGCCAGGAGGGCTTCCTGTCGGCTGAGTTCGGCCTGCTCTTCCAGCTTCAATTGGGTCGAGCGGCGCAAGGTGTCCAGGAGTTGGGATGAGGACGGCTCGCTGGAATGACTGGGGGTATCCATAATCCGCAGGTCTTCGCGCATTTGCGCCGCCCGCCGCTCGCTCTGCGCCAATTCCTCGCGCAAGACTCCCTCGCCCCCCCCGATCGGGGGCCAGGGGCGCTCGCGTCGGTAGTCCCGGTAAGCGTCGGCAATGGCGTTCGCCCGCTCCGCCACCTCCATCGGTTGTTGGCCGAGGACGCGAATCTCGATCAGCTTTTCCGCCGCGCGCGGTTGGAGGTCGATCCGCTCCCGCAAGGCTTGCAGCGCTACGGATGCTTGCGGCGATGCCATTCGTCCCGGCGGCCTCTCCGTCTCGGCTCGGGACGGCGACGATTCGGCCGCCCGCCCCAGCACAGCCGCCGACTCTATGACCCCGCACTCGGCCCGAATCAAATCGGCGGACAACCTGGCCAATGGTTGGCCGGGGGCCACCTGTTGCGGCAGGCTCATACTCAACCGCACCTTTGCCAATCCGACAAAGGCCATGTCTGCCGCCAGGAAATACACGCCAGCCAGGACCAAGCCCAGGCCAACCCCAAGGATAGCCCATTCCACTGTCCGCGCCACGCGACCGCCGCCACCCCTGCGCGCTCCGGGCGCGCCTGTGATCGAGCGTTGAGGCGGGTATCTATGACCGGCGCTCACGGTTGCGCCCTCGGGGCTAGCGCCACGTGACGGTTGAGTTGAAGCCGGCGGGAACGAAGACCCAAGGCCGCCCGCAAGCGGCGATCTTCTGGTCCGTACCGGACCGAAATCGTATTGACAGGAAAGGTGTCAAGCGTTATCATAGGCTCCGCGCAAGGCTCGCTGTTTCATAGAACTTTATGACTGTTACGGCCGGTGGCGCGTTCACTATTTCGGCCGAGGATCGGCTGGAAAACCAAAAAGGAACATACAAAGGAAAAGGCAAACAATGAAGGCACAATTCAAACTAGGCAAGAAGGCGGCTACCTACGATAAGCGCGATTTGCTGTTCGCGCAGTATCGAACGACGGAGCCGCTACCCTCGCATCCAAAGCACTTTGGGCACGAGAATCTGGTCGGCCCCAATGCCTGGCAAATGTTGGGCAACGGTCCGGACAATACCGTCTCGAAGGGATTCGAAGGCGCGGGAGACTGCGTCTTTGCGGGAGGCGATCACGAGACCATGTTATGGACATTGGAAGGAGCCACTCCCGCGACTTTTACCGGGGCGAACGCCATTGCCGACTATAGCGCGGTTACGGGCTATGATCCCAACGCCCCGCTGGATGCCAATGGCAACAATCCGACGGACAACGGAACCAATACGCGGGACGCGCTGAATTACCGGCAAAAGACCGGCCTGATCGACAGCCAGGGGAAACGGCACACCATCGGAGCTTACGTCGCCCTGGAACTGGGCAACATGGATATGCTCCTGGAAGCGCTTTACCTCTTCGGGGTGGTGGGCATCGGGATCCGGTTTCCGGATTCAGCGATGGATCAGTTCAATGCGGGAAAGCCTTGGAGCGTCGTGCCCGGACCGGCCCCCACGGGAGGCCATTACATTCCCCTGGTCGCTTTTCGTAAGAACCTGGAATGCGTGACCTGGGGTCGCATCCAGCAAATGACGCCGCAGTTTTTCAAGACCTACTGTGACGAGGCTTGGGCGATCCTCTCCCCGGAGATGCTCAAAGCGGGGAAGTCCTTGGAAGGCTTCAACCTTGCGCAGCTTCAAGCCGATCTGAAGGCGGTGGGCTGAGCGATCCGGGGTGTGCTTGACCGGCCGGAACCAAGGCTCCGGCCGCGTCTGCGTCCGTCGTGACTACGGATTGGTCGTGGTGACGTACCCCTTGGCCACCCAGGGGGCATCATGCGCCACGGAGGTGGCGGAAGGGGAATTGCCGTACTTCCCCTGGTCCATGCTCTTGGCGTAAGCGATGGTCGCGGCGTCCATCCACTTGTGGTTCGAGGCGTGTCCGTCGCCCCAATTAAAACTGCTGCTGTTGCCATGGAAAGAGGCGGGAGAATCGACAAAGGACGAGCCTTTGAAGGCGGTCGCATCCGTCCCGGAAATGTTCATTTCCCAGGAGCCGAGATTGTCTCCTCGCGGATCATTTTCCTCGACCCAAAGAAAGCGCTCGCTGGGGTGCTGAATCTGCCCCATCTTTTTCAACCCGATATCCGGTTGCTCGCCGTTGAGCGTCGCGACCGGGGACAAGCTGGGATAGGTGTAGCCGGCGCCCGCTCGAAGCGTCGCGCGCGAGTCGGCCGGACAATGGATGATTTCCGGGTTCGGGGCGTACGGGAATAGGCCGCCCTGACGATACCCTTCCATCAGCGTGAGCCGGATCCGGTTTTCAGCCGAAGTCCCGGCCGGGATCGTGGGCGCCTTGGGCGGCGTCGCCCAACGCCAGGGAATTTCATTCTTGGCATTGGCGACTTCCAGGAAATTGACGAGCCGGTCCTGCGCGTCCGTCGCGTACATTACCCAGGCGATCGCCAGTTGCTTTTGGTTGCTCAGACAATTTGCCGCCATGGCCTTTTGTTTGGCGCGGGACAGCGCCGGCAAGAGCATCGCCGCCAGAATAGCGATGATCGCGATGACGACGAGTAATTCAATGAGAGTGAAGCCGCGCAGTCTTGAGGGAGACTGGTTGCGATGAACACGATCTTTGCTGATATGCATATGGAACCTGAGTGACTGCGATTTTACCGTCCGCGCCTTTTGCCGCTGGCAAGCAAACCCGACGCTCTAACTGGCGCCCAGAATAGCGCGCCGTCCTTGGCTTGTCCACTCTTTGGACACGCTTTTGGAGCCAAGACCGCGCAACATTCACTTTGCGTTTCCTGGCGGGATTCTCTAGCCTGCCACGCGACGATTTATGAATGCCAAACTCTTGTTCAAGACGGTCTTTCTGATAGCGGTGTTGCTCTTGCTGGTCATCATGGGGATGCATAACGGCCAAACCGTGGAACTGAGGATGCCTCCGCTCCTGCCCCGGGCGCAAACGCAGCCGGCCGCCATTATGTATTTTGCCTTCTTCGCCGTCGGCGTGCTCAGCGGGACGATCCTGACCGCCGGCACCAAGGGCGGTGGCGGCAGTCGGTCCTCCTCCAAGAGCGACAAGTAGCCGTTTCAGCCGCGCGTCTCGACCGCCCGTTTGTAAGCCAGCACCCCCTCCACGATGGAACGGGCGATTTGCCGCCGGTAGCTCGCGTCGAAGATCTTTTTCCCCTCCGCCGGATGGGACATGTAACCCGCTTCGATGAGAACGGCCGGCATCGGGGCCTCGCATAGCACTTCGAAACGGGCGCGATGCACGCCGCGGTCCTCGACGGAGAGCGCCCGCGTCAGCGATTTCTGCATTTGGTAAGCCAGAAACAGGTTCCCTTCGTTGTGGCTGTTGCCGGGAAATTTATCCTCCGGCGCGCCCAACTCGCCGCGGTCGTTGGTCGAACTGGCCCCGGGCGGGGTCAGGCAATACACTTCGACCCCGCTCACCGAGTCGGACCCGGTTTGGGCCGCGTTAAAGTGGAGGCTTACAAACAGGTCGGCATTGCGCTGCCGCGCCAGGTCGGGCCGCGCGGTCCGGTCCACCGTCTCGTCCGCCGTCCGGGTGAGGGAGGCTTTGAAACCAGCCTTCACAAGCTGCGTCTTCACCTCCTGCGCGAGGAGCAAGGTGTATTTCTTCTCTTCGTGCCCGCTAACGCAAAAGCCCGGATCCTTGCCGCCATGGCCTGGGTCGACGCACACCGTCAGGATCCCCGGCGGGGGACGGCTGATTTTGGGCGGCGATAAAATCGGGTGGAGGGTCGTTTGCAGATCCTGCTGAGCGATATAGATGAACCCGTTGCGGTTGACCACCGGGTGAAGCAGCCAAACCTTGACGCCGTTGATCCGCGTTTCCCACGAATCCACAGTCACTTCCACGCGGTTGGAGGTCCGCTTTAATTGCATCGTCTCGTCCCGCTTCAACCAGCAGACGTCAAAGTCGTGAGCGCGGGCCCAGCGCGTCAGCCGGACGTAATCCTTGCCGTTCACCTGGATCCGCTCCAACCCGCGGTCGGGACTTTCGCCCCACGCCAGGGCCTTCGCCAGGAATAAACCCGCGATCAGCCCCATCGACATCGCCAACTTCATGAGCGGTTATGCTGCCCGCTCACTTTTGTTCGTTCAAGCGCTAAATTCTGTTGCGCCCCCCAGCAGGATGCATAATCTTCTCCCTCAGCCAGTGTTGAACAAGACAACTTATGGACAAAACCGCTGACCTAATTATAGACGGGAAGACCTGCAAGCTTCCCATGATCGAGGGCTCCGAGAAGGAGCGCGCCATTGATATATCGGCGTTGCGCAACGAAACCGGTTGCATCACGCTGGATGATGGCTACGCCAATACGGGCTCATGCCTGAGCAAAATCACGTTCATCGACGGGGAGCAGGGCATCTTGCGCTACCGCGGCATCCCCATCGAGGAACTGGCCGAAAAATCCACTTTCATCGAAGTGGCCCACCTGATCATCATGGGCCGCCTCCCCAACAGCGCTGAACTGCGCCGTTTCTCGGACCTGTTGACGGACAACGAGTTGCTCAACGAGGCGATGAAGCACCACTTCGAGGGCTTCCCCAGCAACGCCCATCCCATGGCCATCCTGTCCTCGATGATCAACGCGGCGAGCTGTTTTTACCCGGAGTTGCTCGTTTCCGACACCCACAATCATTTCGAAGTCGCCGTCGCCCGGCTCCTCTCCCAGGTGCGCACCATCGCCGCGTTCGCCTACCGCAAGTCGCGCGGCCTGCCGAGCATTTACCCGAAGCCCGAGCTGAAATACACCGCCAATTTCCTCCACATGCTCTTCAGCCTTCCCTTCCGGGACTATGATCTCAAACCGGAAGCCGTCAAGGCGTTAGACCTGATCTTCCTGTTGCACGCGGACCACGAACAAAACTGCTCGACGGCCACCGTGCGCATGGTCGCCTCCAGCCGGGCCAATCTCTTCGCCAGCGCCGCGGCCGGCGTTTGCGCCCTGTGGGGACCGCTTCACGGCGGCGCCAACCAAGCCGTGCTTGAGATGCTCGAAGCCATCCATAAGGAGGGCGATGACGGCTCCAAGTTTATCACGGCCGCTAAAGATAAAAACAGCGGCAAGCGCCTCATGGGTTTCGGCCACCGGGTTTATAAACACTACGATCCCCGCGCCAAAATCATCAAGCGCGTCTGCGACGATCTCCTGGCGAAGCTCAAGATCTCCGACCCCCTCCTGGATATCGCCAAGAAATTGGAGGAAGCTGCCCTTCGCGACTCCTATTTCGTCGAACGCAAACTCTACCCTAACGTGGACTTCTACAGCGGCATCATTATGCGCGCCATCGGGATCCCCTTGGAGATGTTCACCGTGATCTTCGCCATCGGGCGCATGCCCGGTTGGATTGCCAATTATAAAGAGGTCATGGAAAGCCCCACCCGCATTTACCGGCCGCGCCAGATCTACACCGGGGCCACCCTCAACCATTACCTACCCGCCAAGGACAGGAAGTAAACCGGCTGCGGAACCGCGCCGTACCGCCCGCCGACCCCAGCGGCAGCGATTTGATGGGCGGCTGCCGCGGCGCTCCAATCTCCCACCATGAATCTACACGAATACCAGGCTCGCCAATTGTTGGCTCAAAATGGCGTCGCTCTGGCCGAGTCCGGAGTTTGCGACACGCCGGAGCGGGCCAGGGCCGTCGCCGAAGAGTTGTTCGCCCACGGCGCCAAACTCGTCGCCGTCAAATCGCAGATCCACGCGGGCGGCCGCGGCAAAGGGACCTTCAAGAACGGCTATCAAGGCGGAGTCAAGCTCTGCCGTTCGGCCGAGGACGTCTTCGAGAAGGCCGCGGCCATGCTGGGGAACGTGTTGGTTACCAAACAGACCGGCCCGGACGGCCGCCTGGTGCGCAAGCTCCTCATCTGCGGGGCCCCCAATATCAAGAAGGAACTCTACCTCGCCGTCCTCCTGGACCGGAGCACGTCCCGTCCGGTGCTGATGGCCAGTACCGAAGGCGGGATGGACATCGAGGAGGTAGCCGCCAAGACCCCGGAGCGGATATTAAAGGAACCGATCGACCCCGCCCTAGGGCTCATGCCCTACCAGGCGCGCAAGGTGGCCGCCGGCTTGGGGCTCAAGGGCGACCTCATTAACCAGGCCGCCAAACTCTTCATCGGCGTTTATAAGACCTGGTGGGAAGCGGACGCCTCCTTGCTCGAGATCAATCCCCTGTGCATCATCGCCATGGATGACGGAAAAGAATCCCTCCAGGCGGTCGACGCCAAGCTCTCCCTCGACGATAACGGCCTTTTCCGCCATCCCAACCTCCAGGCGATGCGCGATCTCGGCGAGGAAGCCCCGCTCGAAATCGAGGCCTCGAAGTTCAACCTCAACTATATAAAACTGGACGGCTCCATCGCCTGTCTTGTTAATGGGGCTGGGCTCGCCATGGCCACCATGGACATCATCCAGCATTTTGGCGGTTCTCCCGCTAATTTCCTCGACGTTGGCGGCGGCGCCACTCAGGAACAGGTCGCCGCCGCGTTCAAGATCATCCTCCAGGACCCGAATGTGAAGGCCATTCTCGTGAACATATTCGGCGGCATCATGGATTGCAACGTCATCGCCTCCGGCGTGGTCGCGGCGGTTAAAGAGACGGGTTTGAAGCTCCCGCTGGTAGTACGTCTTGAGGGAAACAACGTCGAGGCGGGCCGCCTCACTCTCGCTAACTCCGGACTGACCCTCATCACCGCCGGTTCCATGGCTGATGCCGCGGAGAAGGTGGTCCACGCGGTTCAACCCTAGTCCCCTGCCTATGTCTATCCTCGTCACTCCGCAGACTCGAGTTTTGGTTCAGGGCATCACCGGCGGCTTTGGCGGCCGGCACACCCAACTGAGCCTGGCCTATGGCACCCAGGTCGTGGCTGGCGTCACTCCGGGCAAAGGCGGCCAATGCTTTGAGGGCAAGGTCCCGATTTTCGATACGGTTGCCCAAGCGGTCCGCGAAACCGGTGCCACCGCGTCCGCGATTTTCGTCCCCCCGCCGTTCGCCGCCGATGCCATTCTCGAGGGCGTCGATGCCGGGCTTGACTTGGTCGTTTGCATCACTGAAGGCATCCCGGTCAACGACATGATCAAGGTCAAGCGGGCGATGGAAGGGAAAAAGACCCGCCTGATCGGCCCTAACTGTCCGGGCATCGTCACGCCCGGGGAAGGGCCGCATTCTCAAGGCGGTTGCCGCATCGGCATCTCCCCCGGATACATCCACAAGAAGGGCCACATCGGTGTCGTCTCCCGCAGCGGCACCCTGACCTACGAGGCGGTCTGGCAGCTTACTTGTCGCGGCGTCGGACAATCCACCTGCGTCGGCATCGGCGGCGATCCGGTGAACGGCACTTCGCATTTGGATGTCGTCAAGCTCTTTAACGAGGATCCGGATACGCGCGGCATCATTCTCATCGGGGAAATTGGCGGCTCGGCCGAAGAGGAAGCCGCCGAATGGATCCGCGCGCATGGCCGAAAACCCGTGGCCGGATTTATCGCCGGAGCCACCGCCCCTCCCGGACGGCGCATGGGACATGCGGGCGCCATAATCAGCGGCGGTAAAGGCACGGCGGCCGCCAAGATCGCCGCTTTCAAAGCGGCCGGGATCGGGATCGCCCCCACCCCCTCGGACATGGCGGAGACCTTGCTCAAAATGATGTAGCGGCGCCCGTCGGCGCTGGCGACTCGGTGGATCTCGTTGATTACATTCTTACCTGGGTCGCCGTGCTGCTCTGGTTGAGTTGGCGGGGGTGGCGGACGTATCCCGAAGAGCGAACCGCGTCTTTGTCCTTGGCGGGAACGCTTCGTCGGGCGGGCCCGGGCAAACGCGGAAGCGGGTATTTGCTGGTGGCGCTGGCGGCGCTGCTGGCGGGCCGCGCCGTGGTCTATCGTCTACTGGCGCCGGCGGCTTCGTGGACCCCAAAACTCAACCTCCGCCTGGTGGTGCCGGCTTTTCAAAGCGAGGCGTTCGCCTCGGTCCTGACTTATTCGGTGCTGGCCTTCGTCCGGGTGCTGAGCGTCCTTTACTTTTGGCTCCTGATCCTGACCCTCCTCAACCATCGGCAGGGCGAAACGAATCGGATCCAAAAACTCCTTGGGCTCCACCTGGGATGGGTCAGGCGCCTGCCCTGGTTCCTACAACTGTGGTTGCCGTTGCTCGTGGTCGCCGGGCTGTGGATGGCCCTGGCCCCGCTCCTGGCGCTCCTGGGGGTCACGGGGCGACTGCCGGCCTTTAAACCGCTCCTGGAGCAGGGCCTCTTGATCGGAGGCGCCCTTTACCTCACCCTGAAGTACCTCCTGCCCGCCTTGCTCGTCGTCCACCTGGTAATCACTTACGTCTATTTCGGGCGTAGCGACCTGTGCGAGTTCATCAACCTGACCGCGGCGAACCTCCTGGCGCCGCTCCGCCGATTGCCTTTGAAAGTCGGACGGATGGACTTCGCGCCGGTGGTGGGCGCCGCCGTCATCCTGTTCCTGCTGCATACCCTGCCCACGGACCTGATACCGAGAGCCGAGCGGTATTGGCGGGTGCAACTGCACCCGCCCTGGCCGCATTAAGCGCGACGAGTCAGCGCGTTCAGACTGTCAGGATACCGCCCTGACTGGCATTACTGACCAGTTTTTGATAACGCGCCAGCCAGCCGTTGAGTTCCCTCTTGACGGGTTGCCACGTTGCCTTGCGTTCTCCCAACTCCGCCTCGGGCACGAGGATGTCGATGAGCCGCTGGGGGAAATCAATGCGCAGGCGGTCGCCCTGCCGCAGCAGCCCGATGGGCCCTCCCTCCGCCGCCTCCGGCGAGACGTGCCCAATGCAGGCGCCCGCGGTTCCGCCGCTGAAACGGCCATCCGTGACCAACGCCACTTTGTCGCCCAGCCCCATGCCGACGATGTAACTCGTCGGCGAGAGCATCTCCTGCATGCCCGGACCCCCGCGCGGGCCTTCATTGCGGATAATGACGACATCGCCGGCCTTGACCTTGCCGGCCAGGATGCCCTCGCAGGCCTCCTCCTGGCTTTCGAAAATCACGCAAGGGCCTTCGAAGACAAAGCCCGGGCCGCAATAAGCCTTGAACCCCTCGCTGATACCGGCTGTCTTGACCACGCAGCCCTCGGGGGCGAGTTGGCCATAAAGAACAGCTAAGCCGCCGTCGGCGCTATAGGCGGTCTCCGGAGTGCGGATGCAATCCCGGGCGTCAAACCGGAACGCGGAATCATAGGGCATAAGCCCGGTGGCTTGGGTTTCGGCGATGGTGTCCGGGCGGTAATCATGGTGGGCCTTGGTAATTAGCCAATGGCGTAGTTTCCCGATCCGCACCAGGCAGGCGACCTTCTTCTCTCCGCTTTTAGCGTACTGCCAAATCACCAGCACGGGGCTCCGCTTGAGGTTCCCTAATTCCGCGCGCACTAAGCCGGCCCACGCAGTGAACTTCTGCTTGAGCCCGGCCTCGATAGCGGCCGGTCCTTGCCAGGTCTCGGTTTCATTGACCTGGAACTGGCCGTCCTCGCTGAAGAGGGCCGCGGCGGCGGCGGCGTCGCCGGCGTTGAGGGCCGCCGCCAAACGCCACAGCGTGATGGCGCGCGAGTCCCCCGGGAATACTAATAAGGGCTTGGGCGCCAGGTTGCCGCTCGGGGTCCGCGCTGCCGCTCCCAGTTTGTCGTTGGGGTCCAGCACCAGCGCCGAACAACCGGATACGCGGGCGGCCTTGGCCCATGGCGTGCAACCGGTCGAGCGCAGATCCCACTCGTCGATGTTTTCGCCCAGGTTTTTGCCCGTGACCGTTTTGCAATTGACCGTCAAGGCGCCCATCCGCTTGAGTTCGCCCAGGATCGTATGAATGCCGCCCGCGCGCTGCACGTCCTGAACATGATAGCTTGAGGACGGGGACACCTTGCAAAGACACGGCACCCGGCGGGAAATCGCGTCGATTCGTTTAATGTCGTAATCAATGCCGGCCTCTCGCGCAATCGCCAGCGTATGCAGGATCGTGTTGGTCGATCCCCCCATCGCGACATCCAAGGCGATGGAATTGTCGAAGGCCTCCAACGTCGCGATGTCGCGGGGTTTGAGGTCGTGTTCGATGAGCTTTACGATGGTGCGGGCGGCTCGTTCATACAGAGCCTCGCGTTCCTTGGAAACGGCCAGCACCGTGCCATTGCCCGGCAGGGCCATGCCCAGGGCCTCGCACAGGCAATTCATCGAATTGGCGGTGAACATCCCGGAGCAGGAACCACAGGTCGGACAGGCGCTTTGCTCGAGTTTTTGCAGGGCCTCGGCCGTGATCTTCCCGCTCTGAAGCTCGGCGACTCCTTTAAAGACCGAAATCAGATCGGATTTCTCGGTCGCCGGGCGCAAGTGGGCGGGCAAATCCCCTTCGGCGCTCTGCTGCGCCACGCCGGCGGCCATCGGGCCGCCGCTCACGAAAACCGTCGGCAGATTCACCCGCATGGCGGCCATCAACATCCCGGGCACGATCTTGTCGCAATTGGGGATGCACACCATCCCGTCAAAGCAGTGGGCGCGGACCATGGTCTCGACGCAATCCGCGATCAGTTCGCGCGAGGGAAGCGAATACTTCATGCCGCTATGGCCCATGGCGATGCCATCGTCCACGCCGATGGTGTTGAAGATAAACGGCACGCCGCCCGCCGCCCGCACCAGGCGCTTGACCAGCATCCCGACTTCGTTCAAATGAGCGTGGCCAGGTATGCAGTCGGTGTAGGAGTTGACGATGGCCACAAAGGGCTTGTCCCAGTCCGCTTCGGACTCGATGGAACCGGTGGCGCGCAGCAACGAGCGATGCGGGGCGCGTTCAAAGCCTTTCTTAATGATATCAGAGCGCATAAAATGTCAGCGTGAGTTTTTTGTCCATGCCCTTGAGGGCGCGGAACGACAAGCTAACCGGTTATCGGGCGGGGCGCAAACGGGGAATTTTTCCTTGTCAAGCCCGCGCGGAACCAGCACACTTTGCCCAGTGATCAGCAAATGGGCGACTTGGCTCATCCGTGGAAGCGCCGCCGCAGGTAACAACGAACCACTGGGTCTGGCCTGTTGGCGCTGGTTTTTGGGAAGGTGGGTCCGGTCCGAGTCGTAGAACGGCGGATCAAAACGCTATTTCACTTATGCAGACGTTGTCAAAGAAAATGAACAATCCAGGATTGACGGGCTGGCCGGCAAAAATCACCCAATGCCGAGCTATCGGAGTGGCGCTTCTGTTCGGCTGCCAAGCGATTTCTCACGCGGGTTCGGGCGGGGCGGTAGTCGCTTTTGGCCTCAACACTTCCGGCCAGGCGACCCCGCCAGCGACCACCGCCACCCAGGTCGTAGCGGTGGCCGGCGGTCTCAACCACTCCTTGGCCCTGAAGAACGACGGGTCGGTCTTGGGCTGGGGCTGGAACATCAGCGGCCAAATCAACGTGCCCGCCAACCTGACCAACGCGATCGCCATTGCCGGGGGCTCGCTCTACAGCATGGCCTTGCGCGCCGACGGGACGGTGGTCACCTGGGGTAACATCCCATCGCCGCCGGTCGGGTTGAGCAACGTCGTAGGAATCTCCGCCGGTTGGAATCACTGCCTGGCCCTCAAGGGCGATGGCACCGTGGTCGCCTGGGGAGACGACACCGCTTCCCAAAGCGATGTTCCGTCTGACTTGGCCAACGTGGTCGCGGTTTCGGCGGGCAACAACTTCAGCGTGGCGCTCCGCGGCAACGGCACCGTGGTGGCTTGGGGTGACAACGCCTACAATAAGACTACGATCCCCGCCAACGCGACCCGCCTCGTGGGCATCGCGGCGGGTGGAGACCATGTGCTGGGCTTGAAAGACGACGGCAGCGTGATCGCGTGGGGCCGCAACGACTACGGCCAGTGCAGTGTTTCCGCCAAGGCCACCAACGTGGTCATGATCTCCGCCGGCGCGCTGCACAGCCTGGCCCTAAAGGGGGACGGCACCTTGGCCGGCTGGGGCAGCAACACCAACGGCCAGTCGAACGTGGGGCCCGTGGTTTCCGGATTTTTTGCCGTGGCCGCCGGTGGTTATCACAGTTTGACCGTCCGTGGCGACGGTTCGCCGGAGATCATTGTTCAACCCGCCAATCAGACCGTGCTCTTCAACACCCCCGCCACGTTCCAAGTGCTTGCCGGGGGAAATCAGCCGATTTACTTCCAATGGCTGAAAAACGGGACCGCGATCGCGGGCGCCACCACTTCCTCTTTCATCGTTTCGAACGTTCAACCTCAGGACGCTGGAAACTTCAGCGTGACCGTGAGTAACGCGCTGAGCGTAGCGCTCAGCTCCACCGCCGTACTGACCCCCTATGGCGGACCGCCGCAAATCCTCTTGCAGCCCCAGAGCGTCAGCTTTGTGTGCGGAGAAAACGGAGCGCTTCCGGCGCTGGTTCAAGGGCCGCAGCCTGTCACTAACCAGTGGTATTTTCAGGGCAGCCCCATCCTCGGCGCGACCAATACCACCCTAGTCTTCACGCCGGTTCTTTCCGCCAATGCGGGGGCCTATACTTTGGTCGCGAGCTGTCCCTTTGGCGCCACCACCAGTTCGGTCGCCAATCTCACGGTGACCATGGACACGCCCACCATCACCAGTCCGCTGGTCGCCACCGCCTCCCAGGGCGCTCCGTTCACTTATCAGATCACCGCGCTGTACGACCCGACGAGCTTCGCCGCCGCTTTCCTTCCCAGCGGTTTGACCCTGGATCCCGCCACCGGCATTATCTCCGGCACCAATAACGACGCCGGCACGTTCGGGATTCGCATCTCCGCTTACAACCTGTGCGCCTCCGACACTGAGACCCTCCTCCTCACCAATACCTCCTCCGCGCCGAAGATTACGAGCCAAGCCACCGCCACCGGCACTGAAGGCGCCGATTTTTCCTACAACTTCCACGCCACTCACCCGCCGGTTACCTATGGGGCCATCAATCTACCCATTGGCCTGGTGGTGAACCCCAAGACCGGCTTCATTTCCGGCCAGCCCGCCTACGCCGGGAGCTTCTCCGTCACCTTGACAGCGGTCAATCCCTGGGGTTCCGCGACGGCCCCCCTGTCTATAACCGTAGGCAATGCGACCATCGGCGGTTTATCGATCGCCAACGTGAGCACGAACTACTCGACTCCCTACCTGCTCGACTTTCAGTTCGGCCTGCGCGACGACAACGACCCCTTGGTCGGCCGGCCGCTTGTGGTCGATACCCACCTTTTATCCGTGCAAGCCTATGAGGATACCAACCAGGTGAGCACGGATGAGACGTCGGTTCTGCTCAAGCAACTCGTCCCCCAGGCCGTCAAACTGAGAGCCTGTCTCGTGCTGGACTTTACCGAGAGCGTCTCCTCCACTACGCTGAACGGCGATGGCAATGGCGATGGCATTTCCGACGCTGTGGATGCCGAAATCAGCAGCGCCAGGACCTTTGTCACCCAGCAGCCTCCCTCCGCCCAAATCGGGGTCTTTGAGTTCAACCGGGACGATATCGCGCCCAAGCAGGTGATCGCGATCACCAACAACCAAACGGCGGTCGCCAACGCCATCAGTGGCGTTTGGACCAACTATGTCAACGGGTTCTATTCCGGTTCGCGTTGCTGGGACGCCCTGAAAGCGGCGGTAAGCGCCGTCGGCACCAATCTGGATCTGAGCGTTCAATCCTGTGTCGTGTTTGTCTCGGACGGCAACGATAATGCCAGCACCACCACCATGGGGGCGGTGATCCAGGCGGCCACCAACTGCAATGTGGCGATCTATGTGGTCGGTTTTGGCAATAACATCAACACCAACGCCCTTGCCGCCATTACCACCAACACCGGCGGCGCCTATTACATCGGCAGCAACGCCGTGCAAATGGCGTCGGAGTTCGCCCAGATCGGCAAGGCCCTGGCCGGCCAGTATCACCTGCGCTGGGCCACTACCAGTCGCAAGTCCACCTCCTTCATGCCCTCCTTTGTCATCAATTACGGCGCTTACACGGCCACCTCGCCTCCGAACCCGGTCATTACTTCCAACTACTACGAGGTGGTGGATACCGCCGGCTCTACTAACGGATCCACGACCAACTATTACGGCGACGTAAACGCCGTCCCCAGCCCTCTTCCCTCGACCGCCACGCTCACCACTAATACGGCAATCTGGACCAACTATATCATTTCACCCTATACGCCCACCAAGTATAGCGCTGACGTGACCCGCGGCCTAACGCACCTGAGCACGCTTACCAACATCCAGCCGACCGCCATCACGCTGGCCGCCGATTATATCCCGCGGAATATTCGGCGATTGCTGATTCATTTCCGGCCCAATTGGCCCTGCGTCTTCAGCCCGGCGACCAATGCCGATGAACTGCTGAACTCCTGGAGCATGGTGACGGAGAGCGACGGCAGCAACGGCACGCTGGTCTTTCTCAGCAGCCCCGATCCGATCAGTAATAACGGGATTACCAACAGCCTGACCTTCGCTGACTATGGTAATTTGCTCTATTTTCAGTTCTTCGACACTGTTCCCAACGCCGCGGCCTTCGCCTCGTTCGTGATCGATACTAACATCTACTCGGTCACAAATCATATCCTCGGCTATGTCGGCCAGAGCTTCGTGGTCACGAACGGCTCGGGGTTTGTCACCAGCTACCCGTTGTTGCCCTACGGCACGCCGGTACCCTGGCTCGTCGCTCACGGCATCACCTCGGATTGGACCAACGCGGAAGTGGCCGATCCCGACCACGACGGCGTCCCTACCTGGCAGGAGTATTACGCAAACACCGATCCGACCAAGGCCAGTTCCGTCTTCGTCGTTCGGAGCCTCACGCAATCCCCCATCGGCGGCCGCTACCAGGTTACTTTCAGCAGCGCTATTGAGCGCAATTACACGGTGTATTCCTCCACCGACCTGACGACTTGGAGTATTGTGCAGGATAATATCGTTGGCACCGGCGCTGACATCACCTGCGTCGATACTCGTTACCTCACCGCGCCCATAGTTTATTATCGCGTGCAGGTGCATCTGTAGGGCGCCTTGCTTCCCATCTGGGAAATCCACTGGTCCGTCGTCGAGGCGCTCACGGCGGGCAACCGGTTGGTCTTGGTCGCTCCTACGGGATCCGGCAAGACCACCCAGGTGCCGCAAATGCTCCTGGATGCCGGGTTAGCGGGTAGCAAGAAAATCGTCGTGCTCCAGCCGCGTCGCGTAGCAGCGCGCACGGTAGCCGCGCGAGTGGCTTGGGAACGCCGCTGTCAGCTTGGCGCCGAAGTCGGCTACCAGGTTCGTTTCGATGACCAGACGAGCCTCGGCACCCGCATCAGCTATATCACCGAAGGCATCCTCCTTCGCTGGCTGCAAGAGGATCCCGCGCTCTCCGAAGTCGGTATGGTTCTCTTCGACGAGTTCCACGAGCGCAATCTCTTGAGCGACGTCGCCCTCGCGCTCGTCAAACGCCTCCAGGAAACCGTTCGGTCCGACCTCAAACTCGCGGTCATGTCCGCCACCCTTGACGCCGAGCCGGTCGCGGCCTATCTCAACCAACCCCCGCCGCCTAAAGAGACCCCTATTCTTATCTCAGAAGGTCAGAGCTTCCCGGTCGAGGTCTGTTATCTGACCCAAGCGGATGAGCGCCCCGTGACCGAGCAAGCCGCCGACATGGTGGATCGCATCGTTAACTCAGGCGCTCCGGGCGATATATTGGTTTTCATGCCCGGCATGGGCGAGATCAACGCCACCCTGGGCGCGATTCGGTCCGGCCATGCGCGCGAGCCGCTGGCCCTTATCCCGCTCCATGGGGATCTGCCCCCGGAGGACCAGGATTTAGCCTTCGCCCCCAATGCGCGGCGCAAAGTCGTCGTCGCCACGAACGTGGCCGAGACTTCCGTCACCATTGATGGGATACGCTATGTCATCGACAGCGGCTTGGCGCGGGTGGCTCGCTATGACGCCGAACGCGGGATCGGCACTCTCTTCCTCGAACCCATCAGTCGCGCCTCCGCCGCCCAGCGCCAGGGACGCGCCGGGCGCACGGCGCCGGGCACTTGCTACCGCCTCTGGACCGAGAGCGGCCAGTTGAACCGGCCCGAACGCAATACGCCCGAAATCCAGCGTAGCGATCTCGCCGAGGTCGTACTGCTCCTGCATTCCCTGGGCATTCGACGCGCTTCCGAATTCGATTGGCTTGATCGCCCTGACCCCCTGGCCGTCGATCGGGCCGAACTACTGCTCCGCACCTTGGGCGCCCTCAAGAGTCAAAGTTCGCCGGCCCTGGCGGCCGAAAGCCTCGCCACTGACTCTCGGCCCGTCGCGCCCGCGCCGCCGCCCATGACCGCTAGCTCCGCCCGGCTGGATTCCGACCTCACCCCCATCGGCCGCCGGATGCTCCGCCTCCCGATGCATCCGCGGTACTCTCGCATGCTCCTCGAGGCCGCCCGGTTCGATTGCGTCCCGGCCGCCTGCCTCTGCGCGGCGCTGGTCAGCGGCCGCGACCTTCTCATGCGGCTCAACCGCGATGATAAGCACATCCGCGAGGCGCGGGAGTTGTTCGAGGCCAGCCAGGAATCGGACTTTTACACCCTGCTCCGCGCCTGGCAATTTGGGAAGAACTGTAATTTCAACCTGGAGACCTGCCGGCGTTATGGCATTCACGCCCAAACGGCTCGTCAGGTTGACCAGACCTTTCAACAACTGCTCGAAATCGCCCGCCAACAAGGCCTCGGCGCCAAGACCAACCGTTCCGATCCAGGCCGCCCGTCGGACGCCCTGCCTGAGGTCCCGGCGCCGCCCGGCCCTCCGTCTTCCAAAGCCGTCACCGCCGCCGCCGATCCGCTCCCGCGTTGCCTCATGACCGGTTTCATTGACCAATTATGCATTCGACGGGACCAAGGCACTCTGGAATGCGACCTCACCGAGGGACGCCAGGGAACTCTCGTTCGGGAGAGCGTGGTGCAAAATGCCCCCCTTTTCGTGGCCGCCAGCATCCGCGAAGTCGCCGGCCGCGGGTCGGAGAACTTGACTCTCCTCGGGTTGGCTACCGCCGTCAAACGCGAGTGGATCGAGGAGGTCTTCCCCGAGCAAGTCACCACGAGAATAGAGCACCTCTTCGATCGCACCCACAAGCGCGTCGCTGCGGTCCGGCTGCTGCGCTTCCGGGATTTGGTCTTCCACCACGAACACCAGCGCGAACCCGACCCGGAAGAATCGGGACGTTGCCTGGCGGACGCTTTTCGAAAGGGCTATTTTGAATTGCCGCTCTTCAACCACGAAATCAAGCAGTTCATCGCGCGCGTCAATCTCGCCGCGCTCGCCCTGCCGGAGATGGAGCTTCCCGCCTTCGACGAGTCCGCGATTGCCGCCTGCCTGGCCCGCGCCTTCCAGGGGTTGACCCTGGCCAAGGAAGCCCAGGCCACGCACCTGCGCGACTCCTTCCTTCAGCGCCTCGGCAAGGAACGCCGCGAATGGCTGGACGAACTGGCGCCTTTGAACTTCCCCTGGCCGGATGGCCGCAAGCTCAAGCTGCTCTATCCCGAGGAAACGCGCGAACCGGACGGACGCGCCGCGCCGCCCGAACTCCAGGTCAAGCTCCAGGATTGCTTTGCGCTTAAGGCGCACCCCCTCATCTGCGAAGGCCGCGTTCCCGTCAAACTCTGGCTTTGCGCTCCGGATGGCAAACGCCTTGAAGCCACCTCCAATTGGCCCGCGTTTCGGACCCAATCCTATCCCAAGCTCCGCCTCACGCTCCAGAAGAAGCATCCCGGCGTCCCGTGGGTGTAGAGGGGGTCTCTTTTCTGAGCTGCGGTCCTCTCACTGGGCATGGTAAGTGCTCTGATCGCGAGGGTTATGGATAATGTACCAAACAATCGTCAGGACCGGCAATATTTGCGCACCATCTTCGATACGGTCCCGCTGCCAACTCTCGTCGTGGACGAGGATGTGCGCATACAGGACTACAATAAGGCGGCGGGTCGATTGCTTGGCCCCCAGCCAGAATTGATCCTGCACCGGCGCGGAGGGGACGCGCTTCATTGCCTCCACTCGGAAGAGAAGGGTTGCGGTCGCGGCGTGGCCTGCCAACACTGTGTCATCCGCAACAGCGTCAAAGAGGCCCTGACCGGGGGCGAAACCCATCGCCGGATGCATAAGGCGGAACTCCGCAGCGAGGAAAAAACGGTGATGATCGACTTGCTGGTCACCGCGACCCCTTTGCCCGGAGGCGACAGCCCTCAAGTCCTGCTCATCCTCGAAGATATCAGCGAGTTGCTCACGCTTCGCGGCCTCATCCCCATCTGCGCGCGGTGCAAGAAGATGCGGGATGATCAGCAGTATTGGCATAGCATCGAAGCCTACCTGTTTACGCAGATGAGCGTGACGCTCACTCACGGGCTTTGCCCGTCCTGCTGCGCCGACGAACTGAAAGCGCTGGAGGCGATGGAGGTGGGGTGAACGACCGCCCGTCCGCGAAGCTCCGCTCGGAGCGTCCGGTTTGTAGCAACCGGTTTCGTATTTCGCGGCCCAAGCCCCGTCGGGGCGGCACTTTCTTCCTTCCGCGGGGCCGTGCCGCCCCGATGGGGCTCAGAGATGGAGTTCTTGACGTCGCACACTACGAACAGGGCGCTCCTAGCGGAGCTAAAGGCGACGGTAATTCTCAATCATCCCTCCTGGACGGCCATGTTCAAATCCCAAAGAAAACTGGGCTTTCCTGCCTTGTGTTTCGCCGACTTTCCAGCCGGCAGGAGTTCGGAGACCCCCACGGGCGCTACGACGACGCCGGCTGTTTGCGAGCTGGAAAACCCGCGAAACGGCAACCAAGCATATTCGCGCCATGAGCACTCGGAGCCGACCGACGCCTTTGACCAGCGGCGGCCCAATGATGTCAGACCCAGCTATGCCCATCGACAGCGCTCCGGCGGCGGGCTACGCTGGAGGGGAATGAGTTCGGCCGATACATCGGCTACGGGCGGCTCCAACACGTGGTTTGTGACCACTCGTTGGTCGGTGGTGCTGTCGGCGAAGGAGGCGGATCCTGAGCGTTCGAGCCAGGCCCTCGAAACACTCTGCCGCGCCTACTGGTACCCGCTCTATGCTTTTGCGCGCCGCTCCGGCCACGCGCCCGCCGACGCCGAGGACCTTACGCAGGGGTTTTTCGCCCGGCTGCTGCAAAAGGACTACCTCAAGTCTGTGGCGCGGGAAAAGGGGCGTTTCCGCAGCTTCCTGCTCGCCTCGCTGAAACGGTTCATGGCCAATGAATGGGATCGGCAGCACGCCCAAAAGCGAGGCGGCTTCGCCGAAATCGTTTCTATCGATACTGCGGCGGCCGAGCTCCGCTTCGCTTCGGATGCGGCGCTCAACGCGCCGCCCGATGCGCTTTTTGATCGGCAGTGGGCCACGACGTTGCTGGAACAGACCTTGCTCGCGCTCCAGGAGGAATACGCGGCCAGCGGCCGGGCCACGCTCTTCGAGCACTTGCGACCTTGCCTGGCGCGCGACGAGTCCGCGCTTTCGTATGCGGAGATCGCCACTCGGCTGAACCTGACCGAGGCGGCCGTGAAGATGGCGGTCCAACGGCTGCGCGCGCGATACCGGGAGATCCTGCGGCGCGAGATTGCGGAAACCGTTTCCACCGAGGCCGAAATTGAGGAGGAGCTGCGGCATCTATTTTCAGCCTTCGGCGGTTGAACCGCAAACCGGCCCAACCGTCGGGGCGGTTAAGCTGTCAAAAAGTCGCGTTACCTTTCGCCGGGTTCGCTTATGTAGTAGGTGAACTGAGACTTATGACTGACTCCCAAAACCGTCTTAACCAACACGGGTGCGAACAGTGCGGCGCGGAATTATCGGGACCTGGCATTCAGAACCTCTGCCCCAGATGCCTGCTCCAAGCGGGGCTGGCCGGTCCCGCTCCCGGGCATGAGCTGACCACCGTCGTCTCGGGTGCGGCGGTTCCGGCCCGCGGACTCCTCCAGCCCGGGGACCTACTCGGCCACTACCGCATCGAACGGCCATTGGGCGGCGGCGGTATGGGAACGGTGTTCGAGGCCGAGGACCTGGATAGCGGGCGCCGCGTCGCGCTCAAGGTGCTGAGCCAGGCGTTGGATGCGCCGCCGGCGCGCGAGCGGTTCTTTCGTGAGGGCCGGTTGGCCGCCTCGATCAATCACCCCAACAGCGTCTATGTCTTCGGCACGGAAGAAGTCGCGGGCATTCCGGTCATCGCGATGGAGTTGGTCGCGGGCGGAACGCTGGAGGAACACGTGCGCGGCCAGGGCCCGATGCCAGCGCCGGCCGCGGTGGATGCCATCCTTCAAATCATTGCCGGACTCGAAGCCGCCCAGAACATCGGCATTCTCCACCGGGACGTCAAACCGTCCAACTGTTTCCGCGACGCGGATGGCGCGGTGAAGATTGGCGATTTCGGCTTATCCATTTCGACCGCGATTCGCACCGAACCCGCGCTGACTTCGGACGGGGGATTTCTCGGCACGCCGGCGTTTTGTTCTCCGGAACAACTGCGCGGAGAGGAGCTGAACGCGCGCTCGGACCTGTATTCCGTCGGGGCCACGCTTTTCTATTTGTTGACGGGCCGAACGCCCTTCGCGGCCAGGAACGTGGTGGCGCTCATCGCCATGATCCTCGAGCGCCCCGCCCCGTCGCCCCGGGAGGTTCGTCCCGAGCTCCCGCGCGGGCTGGCCAAAGTCGTGCGGCGGTGCCTGGAACGGCAGCCGGGAGAACGGTTCAAGACCTACGACGAACTCCGGCGCGCGTTGACGCCCTACAGCTCCGCCGCGCCGGTTCCCGCCACCCTCGGTCTGCGTTGCCTGGCGGGCCTGTTGGACCTGTGCCTGCACGGTTTGGCGGGCTTGGTATTGCTCTTCCCGGAGATCGGCAGCCCCTTCAAGGATCCCTTTTGGTTTTTTACGTTGCTGAGCCGCGACACTCTAAAAGCCATCGCCCTCATGGCGGGCTGCGCCTTTGCGTCGCTGAGCTATTACAGCCTTCTTGAAGGTTTTTGGGGCGCGACGGTCGGAAAGGCCCTGTGCCGGCTGCGCGTCGTCGATGCCGCCAGCCGTCCGCCGGGCTTGTGGCGCGCGCTGGGGCGCGCGGTCATCTACCTTGGCTTGCCGGCCATCCCGAGTTGGATCGTCCTCGTCCTCCACCCGAAGGCGTACCTGTCGCTCTCGAGCGGGATCCAATTCCTCAGTGGCGCCTTGGTCTATATTTTCTGGGGCGCTCTATTCATCACCGCGCGGCGGCGGAATGGCTTCGCCGCGCTTCAGGATCTGGCCACCAAGACCCGAGTCGTTTCCCGGGCGGCGCTGCGCGCCCGTCCGTCGCCGCCCGTCTCCGCGCCGCTGCCGCCGGAGGTCGAGACCCGGACCGTGATCGGTCCGTACCATGTGTTGGAGACGCTTGAACAAGCCGAGGAACAGCAGTGGTTTCTGGCCTACGATCTGCGGCTTCTGCGCCGGGTTTGGCTCAGGGTCGCGCCGCCCGGCACTCCGCCGATCGCGCCTCGCCTGCGCGCTCTCGCGCGCGTCGGGCGGTTGCGGTGGATCTCGGGCCGGCGTTCGCCGGATGAAAACTGGGATGCCTTTGAGGCGCCCTCTGGCAATGCTCTGTTAGTGCTGGCGCGGAAGCCGCAGAGCTGGCAACAGGTTCGGTATTGGTTGGCCGATCTCGCCGGCGAACTGACCCTCGCGATAAAAGACGGCGATCCGCCGCCCCACCTGGCGCTGGACCGCGTTTGGATCACGAGCGAGGGACGCGCCAAACTGCTTGACTTCCCCGCGCCGGGGCTGAGTCCGCGTTTGGATCTCGCGCCAAACGAAGCTGCAACGTCACCCCCGGTCCTGGAAACCGCCACGCCCCCGAAGTTTTTGCTCGCCGTGGCCCGGACGGCGCTCGAAGGGAAATCCCCTCTCGCTCCCCATAGCGCGCCGGCGATGGTTACCCATTTGCCGGTCCACGCCACGGAATTCCTGCGCAAACTCCCGGAGTTTGCCGGACCGGAGGCTGTGGCGCGAGCTTTGCAACCCCTCCTTCAACGCGCTGCGGCGGTGACATCGGTTCACCGCGCGCTCCTCGCGGTCGGTTGCGCCGCCTTCCCCTTGTTCGCCGCCTTGGCCATGATCCTGGGGCAGGGAGTGTTCCGACAATGGAATCAAAGCGACCCGGAGATCATGGAACTTAACACCGTCCTGACCATTCGCGGCGCCATGCGCCATTCCCGGGCTGGGAACCAGAACCTCTCCCCCACGGATCGACAGTTTGCCCTTTACGTCGCGAGCCATTATCGAGCGATGATCACCAACGACGCGACGTGGTCGAGTCCGATGGTCGTCGCGCTGATCAAAGGCGAGGCGCGCCAGTTTGCCGAACAAAGCCTGGTGGATCAGCCCGCGCCGACGGCCGAGGAGGTAGTCGGCGCCGAGCAGGCGGTGAAAACCATCCTGTTGCCCGCGGAAGGGGCCGTGAAACTTACCCTTCAACCACCGTTTATCTTCATCGTCACATTAGTGATTTATGTCAGTCTGCCGGCGGCGCTGGCCGCCTTGTTTTTCCGTGGAGGCCTTGCGTTGCGCATCGCCGGGATGACCTTCGTCCGGAGCGACGGCGCGCCGGCCTCGCGGCTACGGCTTTTCTGGCGCGCGTTGGCGACCTGGATGCCCTTCTGGCTCGTGATGATCGCGTTGGTGATGCCTCAGGCGAACTCCTCGACTCGCTGGCTCGCGACCGCTCTGGTGGGCGCGCTGACGCTGCTCTCCGTGGTCATGCCCGCGCGCGGCCTGGCGGACCGATTGGCCGGCACCTGGCCGATTCCGCGCTGAACCGACCCCACGTTCAACGATCGTTTGCTTGACCGGCGGAGGCGCTAACGGTGGCATCTCTCAAGGCCACCGTTTCGCGGCTCCGGTGATTAGGAGGGTTTAACGTAGAGTTCGGCGCCCTGCGCGACGAATTCGCCCGCTTTTTGGGCCAAGCCCTTCTGGAGGGCGTCCTGCTCCGTGAGACCCTGCTCGGCGGCGTACTGGCGGACATCTTCGGTAATTTTCATCGCGCAGAAATGCGGCCCGCACATGCTGCAGAAATGGGCCGCTTTGGCGCCTTCCTGGGGGAGGGTCTCGTCATGAAACTCGCGCGCCGTTTCGGGGTCGAGGCCCAGATTGAATTGGTCCTCCCAGCGGAACTCGAACCGGGCTTTGCTGAGCGCGTCATCGCGGGAGCGGGCGGCGGGGTGGCCCTTGGCGAGGTCGGCGGCGTGGGCGGCGATCTTATAGGCGATCACGCCGTCGCGGACATCCTTCTTGGTGGGCAGGCCCAGGTGCTCTTTCGGCGTAACGTAGCAGAGCATCGCGCAGCCGTACCAGCCGATCATTGCGGCTCCTATAGCGCTGGTGATATGGTCGTAGCCGGGTGCGATGTCGGTGGTCAACGGGCCCAGCGTGTAAAACGGCGCTTCGGCGCACCACTCGAGCTGCTTGTCCATGTTTTCCTTGATCAGATGCATGGGGACATGCCCGGGGCCTTCGTTCATGACCTGGCAGTCATATTCCCAGGCGATGCGCGTCAGTTCGCCTTGCGTTTGGAGTTCGGCGAACTGGGCCTCGTCGTTCGCGTCGGCGGTGGATCCCGGCCGTAACCCGTCGCCCAGGCTGAAGGCGACATCGTACGCGCGCATGAGTTCGCAGATCTCGCGAAAGTGGGTGTACAGGAAGTTCTCCTGGTGGTGAGCCAGGCACCATTTGGCCAGGATGGAACCGCCGCGCGAGACAATGCCGGTGACCCGATAAGCCGTCATCGGGACATAACGGAGGAGAACGCCGGCATGGATGGTGAAATAATCGACGCCTTGCTCGCACTGTTCGATGAGGGTGTCGCGGTAAATATCCCAGGTCAGGTCTTCCGCCTTGCCGCCGACTTTTTCGAGGGCTTGGTAAATCGGGACGGTGCCGATGGGTACCGGAGAATTGCGGAGGATCCATTCCCGGGTTTCATGGATGTTGGCGCCGGTGGAGAGATCCATCACGGTGTCCGCTCCCCACTTGGCGGACCAGCGCATCTTTTCGACCTCCTCCTCGATGCTCGAGGCCACGGCGCTGTTGCCGATGTTGGCGTTGATCTTAACCAGGAAGTTGCGGCCGATGATCATCGGCTCGGATTCCGGGTGGTTGATATTGGCGGGGATGATCGCGCGTCCGCGCGCCACCTCGGAGCGCACGAATTCGGGCGTGATGCGGGCGGGGATGGCCGCGCCGAAGGACTCGCCGCCTAACGCGCGGCGCGGGCGTTCACCGGCGCGGGACCGAGCCTCCTCCAGGCCCAGGTTCTCGCGGATGGCGATGAATTCCATTTCCGGGGTGATGAGGCCGCGCCGGGCGTAGTGCATTTGGGTCACCGCGCCTCCAGCCCGAGCCCGCAAGGGGGGGCGCGGGGTCGAATGCGGCAGGCGGAAGGCGGCCCGTCGGGGCGAAGGCTCGACATCGCCGCGGGCCTCGATCCAAGGCTGCCGCAAGGGCGGCAGGCCCGCTTGGACGCTGCCGGTGAACGCGGCATCTCCCCACGGACCCGAACAGTCGTACACCCGCACGGAAGGGTTGGCTTCCAAACGGCCGCCGGCGGCGCGGGTAGGGCTCAAGCGGATCTCGCGCAACGGCACCCGAAGGTCGGGATGGACCGCGCCGGGCACGTAGATCCGGCGGGAATTGGGCAGGGGCGTGGCGCTGTTCGACTCAGTAGTGGTCCCGCTAGCTATCATAATTCAACTTTCTTTTTCAACTTTCCGATGCCGGGTCGGGGAGGGGCCTCAAGAGGCGGGATTCCCTTCGCCAGCATTACCTGGATCAGGTTCAACGGGTCTGCCGCGCCCCCGCGCGGCACTCTCAGCCTTCGCGCCGCATTCGCGCGGCGACTGGTCGGCTCCCCTGTGACGTAAATAGAGACTAAACCTCCCCGGGCGACCGGTCAAGCGGGCAGGACGGTCGGGAGGCGCGACGCAAAGCGTCGCGCGATGCGGCGTTTATCGGGGCCAAGTGGCCGAAGCTCCGCCGGCGCCCAAGCTACGGCGGACAGGCTGCCGCAGTCCGCGACGCTTGGCGCGGTCTGACCCCGGGGTGAATCAGAGCATGCCCGACACGTTCAATCACCCCTGCGACCCGACCCGGAAGGTCGTCGCGATAAAGCTTGATTTTGCGCCCCATTTTTGGTTAAACTTGGATAGCGGCAAGCGCAAACGGTCAATACTCCAACCGGGAGATACGAGCTATGGATCACACGCATAAAGTGGATGTGCCTTTGGCTCACGAATTGGACGTGAGCGAAACCACCCAGTACTTGCTCCACGAACTGGGCTGCGATACCTGGTATGTGGTCTGTCACCACGAGCATCTATTCGTGTATCGCCTGGTCCGCGGCGGAGTGGACCGCTACGCGGTCAGTTTTCAATGCACCCCCCCAGTGGAAAAGGCCATTTACCATGGCAGCAAGACGTGGGCGTTTTCCATCATCCCCTTGCACGGGGTGGAGGACGTCCCGGAAGCCAAGCTGAGGGAAATCAAAGCGGGGCTGGCGGGGTTGTCGAAGGCGGCCTGCTGAAGGGGCCGCGCGGAGGGCATCGCTTCCTTCAGGCTCTTCCCGATTCGGCCAGCTTCGACAAGAGGTCCGGCACCAGTCGTTCCGAGAAGCCAGCGACGAATGCCCACAAGAGAAACAAAGCGAGATCTTTGCTCGCCGGGAACAAGACCGGCAACGAAAAGAAGGTGAATTTGCCCAGCCCGTTGGCGAAGAACTTGTCGGCGCGGCCAGAGTCGACGGGGCTTTCCGGCCCCGACCCTCTTGAGACCGATGCGGGGTCGTTCGCTTTGGCGCGGGGGGCGGCTGAATTCGCCCCGATATCGTTGGTCCCGGTTGGTTGCGCCGTTGCGGACGCCCCCGCGTCCTTGGCGCGTTCGCGGTTGGCCTCGCCCGGATTCGCGGAAGCGCTGGACGCGGGGGGGCGGTTGGTGAGCGAGGTTACGGCCACGTCCGGGACAACGGAGCCGGGCGTCACGGTCTTCGAGAGGAGAAAAAGGGCCATCACGAGCGCGAACATGCCTCCCAACACGGGCGAAATGATGACGCCGAGCACTCGGGAATACCGCGCCAACAGCAACGCCTGCGAACTGGCCAGGTTGGCGGCTTGAATCCGCTGGATGGTGCTGACCGCGCCGCCAATCACGCCCATCACCACCACGGGCACCATTAACTCCGTTCTGTGCCAATTGTGAACGAGGTACAGGAACAGCACCGCGAGGACCAGCACGATCAGCACCGCGAGCATCATCCAGGTGCGCATGCGGGACGCCCACGGAAAAATGCTCGACTGCCAGTGCAGTTCTTCCTGTAGCCGACGAGCCTCAGCGCGGTTTTCCTCCTCCTTGGCCGGGTCCACTTGAGGCAGCAAGGTGGGTTGGATCGCCTCCCACGCCTCTTTGCCGAACACTTCCTTGTATTCATCGCGCAAAGACTTTAAGCGCGAAGCCAGGGAGTCCTTGGACAGCAACGTCAGCACCCAGTCATCCAGGCTGAACAAATCCTGCATGACCAGGTCCCTCGGGTCCTTGCTCAACAAGGCGTCAACCGCCGCGGTGATGGGCGTGGCTGGTTGCGGTTTAGGCAACGCCATGTATTGATTCTTACGATCGTTGAACCAAGTCAGCGCGGCCTGGTCCAGTTTCACGGGCTGGTCATTGGCAATGGGTATGTTCATGTTTATTCCCTTTTAATTTCGCCTGGCTATTCGCGTTGCGACCGAGGGTGTAGGATCAAAGGCGGATTGAGTCTTGAACGGCAAGGCCTAACCCGCGAAGGCAAGCGAGCTCCAGGCAATCGCTTGTTAGTTTTGGTTAGTTGCTTGTAATGCTTATATTAACAATCATTCGAGGTTTTGGCAAGAACTTATTTTGAGAAACTCGGAGGTGATTGCTGCCACGCGAAGAAAAGCGGCGGTGACGCGGGCGCGGGCGCGCCGCGAGGTGGTCAGGCGGTTCTTACTGATGCCGAAAGCCCGGTTGAGCCGGAGCTATGGCGGCCAGATAAATTGATCCGTCACCGGACAGATAAAGTGGTCCATTGGGCGAGCACAGATAGGGGAGGTTCTTTCTTTCCAGGTAGCCGGGTGCTTTTTCCGAGTAGTTGAGCTGTATA
>Ga0316217_10001399_pt1 | contig 31539 bp, 26 predicted proteins | sample 1anoAmetaG_FD_203633 | JGI IMG/M metagenome (GOLD analysis project Ga0316217, IMG submission 203633) | Freshwater microbial communities from Trout Bog Lake, Wisconsin, USA - 1anoA | ecosystem: Environmental > Aquatic > Freshwater > Lake > Hypolimnion/Profundal zone | place: USA: Wisconsin... | reverse complement strand
GCCAGCGCGCGGCTGGATTCGCGAACGACCAGCTCGTGGCCGAACACGGTGGAACGGATTCCTTTGGCCTCTCCGGCGATGCGCTGGGACATGAGCTCCGCGGTCTTCCGCCCCATCTCGACGATGGGCTGGCGCACCGTGGTGAGGCCCGGCGACAGGTAGGCGGAGATGTCGATGTCGTCGAAGCCGGCCACGGAGTAGTCGCCGGGCACGGACAGGCCCCGCTCATAGAGTGCCCGGACCGCGCCGATGGCCAGTTCATCGGTGGCGGCGAAGATCGCGGTCATCCGCTTGCCCCTGGCCAGGAGCTCCTGCATCCCGTTGCTGCCGTCCTCCGGGCTGTAGGTGGGCACCATGACCACCAGGTCCTCGTCCACCGGCAGCCCCGCGGCCTCCAGCGCGGTGCGGTAGCCCCCGGCCCGCTGGGTTCCGAAGGAGAACTGCCGGCCGGAGATGAGGCCGATGCTCCGGTGGCCCAGCCCGATGAGGTGCCTGGTGGCCGCCAGCGAAGCCGCGTACTCGTCCACGTGCACCGAGGGGAAATCGAACTCGTCCCGGGCGAATGTGCAGAGCACCACCGGCACCCCCACCACCCGCAGGTAGTCGTAGAAGTCCGGGTGGCGCACCTCGTGGATCATGATGATCCCGTCCAGCTTCTCCGCCGTGAGCCGGCGCAGGCACTTGGACTCGCTGTCCTCCTCCCACTTGACGAAGAAGAACATGGTCCGGTAGCCGAAGCCTTCCAGGGAATGCTCGATGGTCGAGAACAACTGGCGCTGGAACATGTTGAAGGTGTCAGGGATCACGATCCCGACGGTGAAGGTGCGCTGCAGCACCATGGAGCGGGCCGCACTGTCCGGAACGTAGCCGGTCTCCTTCACCAGCGCCAGGACCTTCTCGCGGACCTCGGCCTTGACGTAGTTCTTCTGGTTGATGACCCTGGAAACCGTTGCGGGCGACACCCCGGCCAGCTTCGCAATATCTTTTATACTCATCATTTCAATATCCTCGAACCAGCTTCGCCCCGGACGGTCCGCCGTGCCCGGTCAGGCCGCGCATGGCGGATGCGATGGATCATTGTGAAGTTTTCAGGCAATGATATTGGGGTTGTTTCGTGGAAAACGTTTGCAATCTTTTTGAAAGACTATACCAGGAACCTCCCTCGCGGGAAGGGAATCGGCGGCGGTTCCCGGCAGGGGGCCGGAACGGGGCACCGGCCGGCCTTGGCGCCCGGGCGGCCAGGTCCGGGATGGACCTGGAGGGGGGCCGGTCCGGAGGTTCCCGGGCCAGCGGGCAGGAGGGCGGATGCGGGGCGCCGGGCGCCGGATCCAGATCCTCTTGCGGGGCCATTCTGCAGTCCGGCCGGGAGGGCCTCCGGGTATCCCGGACCAGGGCCGGCTCCCGTGGAATCCGGCGCCGCAAAAAATCCTTGAAAAAAATCTTGACAGGTCTTGCTGCCGGCTTTACCTTTCTGAAAACGTTTGCATGATCATTCTGAATCGCCAAGGTTGAAGACTGTGCGAAGGCGGTCAAGGTTCAGGCAAGGGCATGGCAGGTACGCAGGTTCAGCAGGACAGTCGAGAAGTCGGGCGGTTGTTGAAAACGTTTTCTTGTGGATGGGACGCATCGCCAGGATCCGCCCATCCTTCCGGGCAGTGCTGGCTGCAACCCTCACATGCAGGCATTGAAAGCAGAAGGCGTCATCCATGAAGGTGCCCGCGCCTCACCGGAGGCCGTTCTCCGGATCATTCATCAATCAGGCCCTGCGCCGTCATTCATTGATCCATGGCGGACAGCGGAAAGGGAGATCATGAAGTGAAGATCGCATTGGATGTGGATGTCCTCGCCAAGCAGATGAGCATCACCGACATGGTCCACCAGGTGGCGGACTGGGGATACAAGTACATCGAGCAGTCCCCCCACCCCCGGATCAACCCGTTCTTCAAGCACCCCAAGGCCAGCCGGGAGACCCTCTCGGAGTACAAGAAGGCCCTCAAGGAGACCGGGGTCCAGATCTCCTCCTTCATCGTGGTCTACAACTGGTCCCACCCGGAGGAGGAGCGCCGGCGGGCCGCGGTGGCCAACTGGAAGCGGATCATCGAGATCGCGGTGGAGATGGGCACTCCGGTGATCAATACCGAACTCTCCGGCGACCCCACCCGGCCGGTCATCTGCGAGGAAATGTGGTACCGCTCCATGGAGGAACTGCTGCCGGTCATCGAGCGGGAGGGGATCCGGGTGGAGGTGCAGTCGCACCCCTTCGATTTCTGCGAGGACAACGACGAAACCTGCGACCTGGTGAAGTCGCTTTACAGTGAAAATCTGAAATACCTATACTGTGCTGCCCATACCTTCTTCTATGACAAAGGCAGGGGGGATGTCCGCAGGATGCTGGACTACGCGGGAAGCGACCTGTCCCACGTGCTGATCGCGGACACCATGAACCACACCATCGACTGCCGCTACATCGTCAACCCGCCCGGGGTCAACGCGACCATCCATCAGCACCTGGGCATCGGCGAGGGTGAGGTCGATCTTGCGGGCATTTTCGAGAAACTTCGCCAGATGGATTTCGCCCATCGGACGTTCAAGGTTGGGGGGGAGTCGATCATCGCCGCGGCGCTGTTCGGCTACCCAGAGAAGATGGCGCGGCTGGCCGTGGCGGCCAGGGAACGAATCGAGAAGGAACTGCTGGAAAGTTAGTGGCTTGTCGTCCCCAACGCTCTGCCCTGCAGGGCCATTCCCCAGAAGGAGAAAGCAATGAAGCTCTCTAAGGTGTTCATTCCCGCCCTTGCCCTCATGGCAATGAGCGCCGGCAGCGTGCCGGCCGTGGCAGCTCCCAAGGTCAAGATCGGGGTCGCAATGGCCCTGTTCGATGATGTGTGGCTCACCTACGTCCGCGACGCCATGACCAAGTGGGCCGGCGCCCACCCGGATGTCGACCTCACCATCGTCGACGGCAACAACGACACCGCCAAGCAGATGGGACAGGTCGAGAACTTCCTGGCCCAGGGCATGGACGCCGTCGTCGTCCTGCCGGTCGACACCGCCGCCACCGGCCCCATCACCAAGGATGTGGTCAAGGCCGGCAAGCCGCTGGTCTACGTCAACCGCAAGCCTGAGAACCTGCCCAAGGGCGTGGTCTACTGCGGTTCCCGGTCCATCGACGCCGGCGTCATGAACATGGAAGAACTGGGCAAGGCCATGAACGGCAAGGGCAACCTGGTCATCCTCATGGGCGAACTGAGCAACGAAGCCGCCATCGGCCGCACCGAGGGCATCAAGCAGACCGCACAGGCCAAGTTCCCCGGCATCAAGATCATCCGCGAACAGACCGGCAACTGGAAGCGCGAGCAGGGCAAGACCATCATGGAGAACTGGCTGGCCTCCGGCGATGCGATCAACGGCGTGGCCTCCAACAACGACGAAATGGCCCTGGGCGCCCTGATGGCCATCAAGGCCGCAGGCAAGCTCGGCCAGATCCCCGTGGGCGGCACCGACGGCAGCCACGACGCGCTGGAGTCCATGGACAAGGGCGAACTGAACAACACCGTGTTCCAGGATCCCGTCGGCCAGGGCTTCGAGGCTGTGAACGCGGCCTACATGATGATCAAGAAGCAGGCCAACCCGAAGGTCCAGAACGATATCATCTGGATTCCCTACCAGAAGATCACCAAAGCCAATTACAAGTCTTTCATGAAGTAGCGAGTCTTTGACGCTGCCCGCCCGTTCCACCCGGGACCGGCGGGCAGCGGCTGCAGAAAACGAGGAGGCAGGGGTGGAAGGCGAATTGCTGCTCAGCATGAAGCACATCACGAAATCGTTTCCCGGCGTGCGGGCGCTCAGCGACGTGGAGCTGGAGGTGCGCAAGGGCACCGTGCACGCGCTCATGGGAGAAAACGGCGCTGGCAAGTCCACCCTGATGAAGTGCCTGATCGGGATCTATCACCAGGATGCGGGAACCATCACGTTCAAGGGCGAGGAACTGGACATCACGAGCACCCACTATGCCCTGAACAAGGGCATCTCGATGATCCACCAGGAATTGAGCCCGATTCCGCAGATGTCGGTCGCCGAAAACATCTTCCTGGGCCGGGAACCCAGGACCTGGTACGGCCTGGTGGACATGCGGAAGATGAACCGCATGGCCTCTGAACTGTTGGCACGGCTTGAGATCAAGATCGACGTGAAAAAGAAGATGTGCGAGCTGAGCATCGCCAACACGCAGCTGGCCGAGATCGCCAAGGCGGTCTCCTACAATTCCGACCTGATCATCATGGACGAGCCCACGTCGGCCATCACCGAGGCGGAGGTCGATGTCCTGTTCAAGATCATCCGGTCGCTGAAGGAGAAGGGCACTTCCATCATCTACATCACCCACAAGATGGACGAGGTGTTCAAGATCACCGACGAGGTCACGGTGTTCCGGGACGGCCAGTTCATCGCCACCTCCCCCACCGCCGAGCTGACCCACGGGATCCTCATCGAGCGGATGGTGGGACGCACCCTCACCGACATGTTCCACAAGGAGGACGCGGCGATCGGCGAGCCGATGCTGGAGGTCCAGCACCTGAGCGGCAAGGGCTTCCGGGACGTCAGCTTCCAGGTCAGGCGCGGGGAGATCCTGGGCATCGCCGGGCTCATGGGAGCCGGCCGGACTGAACTCATGGAGGCCGTGTTCGGGGTTCGCAAGTCCCACGGCGGCACCATCTCGATCCAAGGCAAGGCGGTCGAGATCAAGTCCCCGGCCGACGCCATCCGGGGCGGCATGGGCCTGCTCACCGAGGACCGCAAGCTCACCGGGCTCTACCTGAACGCCACGGTGCGGGACAACATCTTCATCGCCAACATCGGCAAGTACCTGTTCGGCCCCTTCATCAAGGGCAAGGCCATCGCCGGCGACTGCGAGCGGATGCGGGAGGTGATGCGGATCAAGACGCCCAGCCTGCGCGAGATCATCAAGAACCTCTCCGGCGGCAACCAGCAGAAGGTGCTCATCGCCCGCTGGCTGCTCACCGAACCGGACCTGCTGATCCTGGACGAGCCCACCCGGGGCATCGATGTGGGCGCCAAGTCCGAGATCTACCGGCTCATGACCGAACTGGTCCGGGCCGGCAAGGGCATCATCATGATCTCCTCGGAACTGCCCGAAGTGCTGGGCATGAGCGACCGGATCATGGTCATGCACGAGGGCGACAAGGTGGGCGAACTGACCCGCGCCGAAGCGACCCAGGAAAAGATTCTTCAAATGGCCACGGGCATGACCCTGGCCACAAGTCTGACGGCATAAAAGGGGAACGACGTGGCCAATCCTGGAGCAGCAACCGCAACCACTGAAGAAACCAGGCACCGGAGCTCGGGGCATATGCTGTCGGGCCTGTTTGCCCGCTACGGCATATTCATCATCTTCGCCGCGATGATCGTCCTCGCGTCGATGCTGTCGCCGGCCTTCCTGTCCAGCACCAACCTGATCAATATCGTCCGGCAGATGTCCATCATCGGCCTGATCGCCCTGGGCGTCACCGGCGTCATCGTCTGCGCCGGGATCGACCTGTCCTCGGGTTCGGTGGTGGGCCTGTCGGCGGTGGTCGCCGCCAGCCTGTCCCAGGTGGAGGGCTACTCGGCAGCGCGGTTCCCCGGCCTGCACGTCCCGCTCATCGTCGCGATCCTGGCCGCCATGGCCGTGGGCGCCGCGGTGGGCCTGATCAACGGGACCTTCGTGGCCAAGACCCGGATCCCGCCCTTCATCGCCACCCTGGGCACCTACACCGCCATCCGCGGCGCCGCCATGCTCTACACCGCCGGCCGGCCGGTCTCCGACCTGTCCGATGGCTACAACTTCATTGGCCAGGGCGACTTCTTCCATGTGCCGGTGCCGATCCTGGTGCTGGTTGCGGCGGCCATCGTCACCCACATCCTTTACGCCAACACCAAGTTCGGCAAATACATCTACGCCATCGGCGGCAACGAGCAGGCGGCCCGGGTCTCAGGCATCAACGTGGACCGCTACAAGATCCTCATCTACATGTATGCCGGCCTGCTGGCGGGCCTGGCCGGCCTGGTGGTCTCCAGCCGGATCGGCTCGGGCCAGCCGGGGCAGGGCGTCGGCTATGAGCTGGACGCCATCGCCGCGGCGGTCATCGGCGGCACCTCCCTGTCCGCCGGCGGCATCGGCACCGTGGCCGGCACCATCGTCGGCGCGCTGATCATCGGCGTGCTGAACAACACCCTGGACCTGATGAACGTCTCCGCCTACTGGCAGCAGATCATCAAGGGCTGCATCATCGTCGGCGCCGTCATCATCGACCAGCGCAAGAACCGCGGCGGCAAGTAGCGGACCTGAGATTGCCTCTTGGCAAGGACCGGATTTTACCCGAAGCTTGGGGTTCACCGGTTCTTTGTCAGTTCCATAGCGCGATATCCAGAAAGGTGGAGGGACGGGCCCTGTGAAACCTTGGCAACCTGCTCCTGAAGCGTGGTGCCAATTCCCGCCCGCGGGCGATCCGCGGGAAAGATGCCGGGCTGTCATGGACTGACGAGTCGGCGGGAATTCCGGAGCGCGCGCGGAACGACGGAGTCCAGCACTGCTCCAAGGAGTCCACCCATGCCCGTCAAGATCCCCGATTCCCTGCCAGCCACAGGCATCCTGGAGAGCGAGAACATCTTCATCATGGGCGAGAACCGCGCCCTGCACCAGGACATCCGGCCCCTGCGGATCGCCATCCTGAACCTGATGCCAACCAAGATCAACACCGAGACCCAGCTGCTCCGGCTGCTGGGCAACTCGCCGCTCCAGGTGGAGATCGAGCTGCTGCACATGGAATCCCACGAATCCCGCAACACCCCCCAGGAGCATCTCCTGGAGCACTACAGCACCTTCGCCGACGTGCGCCACCAGTACTTCGACGGCCTGATCATCACCGGGGCGCCGGTGGAGACCATGCCGTTCGAGCAGGTGGACTACTGGGAGGAACTCAAGGAGGTGATGGACTGGGGCCGCACCCATGTGACCTCCACGCTCTACATCTGCTGGGGCGCCCAGGCCGGGCTGTACCACTACTACGGGGTGCCCAAGCGGCCCCTGGTGCAGAAGATGTTCGGCGTCTTCCCGCACACCCTGAACGTGCGCTACGAGCGGCTGGCCCGGGGCTTCGACGATGTCTTCTTCGCCCCCCATTCCCGGCACACCGAGGTCCGCCGCGAGGACATCCTCGCCGTCCCGGAACTGGTGCTGCTGTCCGAATCCGAGGAGGCCGGGGTCTACATCGCCCTGTCGGCGGACCGCAGGCACATCTTCGTCACCGGCCACTCGGAGTACGATCCCAGGACCCTGAACGACGAGTACGTCCGGGACGTGTCCAGGAACCTGCCCATCGCCGTTCCCAGGAACTACTTTCCGGACGACGACCCGTCCCGGGAACCCCTGGTGCGCTGGCGCGGCCACGCCAACCTGCTCTATTCCAACTGGCTGAACTACTACGTCTACCAGCAGACCCCGTACGACCTGGAGCAGCTAGGAAGCGGCCTCGGCTGAAGCAAACCAACCCGCCGCCGAGGCAGGCAGGCGGTGCGTGCAAACGTTTCCAAGGTGATGGATCCGCATTCTGGGACTGTCAAGGGTCGTCCGGAGGATTGAGGGGTGCTTCGCGGCAGGCGCCCCGGGTGGAAGGGAACCAGCCATAGGGAGGGGCAGGGGGCGAAGGCGCCCGCCCCCGACTGGCCTCCAGCGGGTACGGTCCGGCTTCCCACCCTGCGGTCCCGGACACCCGAGGGGCGGGGCCGGATACAAGGGGTGGGAACCCCGTCCAAGGCGCCGGGAAAGGTCCCGTTCCAGACCCATGGCACGACCGGACCGGCGCATGGCCGGACCCCGCTGGACGCCCGGAAATCAAGGTGCGGCAAGGCTCCACAAAATATCCTGAGAAAATTCTTGACAAGGTTCCCTGGCGGATTTACCTTTCTGAAAACGTTTGCAGGACCTTGGCAATCCGAAACGGCGCAGGTTTGATTGCAACACTAAAAACGTTTCCAAAATTGTTTGAGTGTTTCTCATCCCCGAAGTGTTCACTGGAGGCATTCCATGTCCGCACCCATCTGCATCGGCGTTCTCGGAGCCGGAAGAATCGGCAAGATCCACGCCGAGAACATCGCCTACTTCTTCCCCGGCGCCAGGCTCAAGGCCATCGCCGACGTGAACCTGACCCCGGCCATGGAAGCCTGGGCCAAGGGGCTGGGGATCGCCAGCGTCGGCAAGGACCCCGCGGCCATCCTCGACGACCCCGAGATCCAGGCGGTGATCATCTGCTCCTCCACGGATACCCACGCCGATTTCACGGTCATGGCCGCCAAGGCCGGCAAGCACATCTTCTGCGAGAAGCCGGTGGACCTGACCCTGGAGAAGGTCTGCGGCGCCATCGCGGCGGTGAAGCAGGCCGGGGTCAAGCTGCAGGTGGGCTTCAACCGCCGTTTCGACCACAACTTCCGCCGGGTCCGCGACTACGTGGAATCCGGCGCGATCGGCGCCCCGCACATCATCAAGATCGCCTCGCGCGACCCCCAGCCGCCCCCGGCCGAATACGTGAAGGTCTCCGGCGGCATATTCCTGGACATGATGATTCACGATATCGACATGGCCCGCTTCCAGGCCGGCAGCGAGGTGGTGGAAGTGTTCGCCGCCGGGGCCGTGCTGGTGGACGAGGCCATCGGCAAGGCCGGCGACGTGGACACCGCGATCGTCACCCTGCGCTTCGCCAACGGCGCCCTGGCGGTGATCGACAACTCGCGCAAGGCGGCCTACGGCTACGACCAGCGGCTGGAAGTGTTCGGCTCCAAGGGCGCCGCGGTGGCCGAGAACGATGCGCCCAACACGGTCAAGCTCTCCACCGAGACCGGGGTCTCCGCCGAGAAGCCCATGTATTTCTTCCTGGAGCGCTACAAGGACGCCTTCATCGCCGAGATGCGCGCCTTCCTGGACGCCGTGGCCAACGGCACCCCCTGCCCGGTCACCGGCGAGGACGGCCTGCAGGACCTGATCGTCGCCCTGGCCTGCAAGAAGTCGCTGGCCGAGAAGCGCACGGTGCTGACGTCGGAGATCGAACTGCCCGTGGCGGTCGGGTAGCGCCATGCTGATCGAGCATCCGCGACCGTTTGAACCCGGCTACGAGCCCATCGTCGAACGCACCGGCCCCGACGCGGATATCCTCATGGACTTCGGCGTGGTGACGCTGGCCGCCTTCGAGGCCTGGGACTCCGGCCGCGCCGACGAGAAGGCCATCCTGCTGGTGGCGGGCGAGGTCGAATTGACCTGGACCGCCGCCGGGGGCGCTCCACGGCAGGCCAAGGCCTCCCGCCAGAGCCTGCTGGACCAGTCGCCGGCCGTGCTGCACCTGCCGGACGGGGACGAGGCCAGGATCGTGGCCGGCGCCGGCGGCGCCGAGCTGCTGGTGACCCGCACCGACAATCCCCGGCCGTTCCCGGCCAGGTACTATTCGCCCGAGGACTGCCGCAGCGAGGCCCGGGGCAAGGGCACCATGCAGGAGACCAGCACCCGCATCGTCCGCACGGTGTTCGACGACTCCAACGCGCCGGAGGCCAACCTGGTCATCGGCGAAGTGGTCACCGCGCCCGGCAAGTGGTCCAGCTATCCGCCCCACCACCACCCCCAGCCCGAGATCTACCACTACCGGTTCTCGCCCGGGCAGGGCTTCGGACTCACGGCCATCGGCAGCGACACCCACCAGGTGCGCAACCGCGACACCGTGATCATCCGCGACACGCAGGACCACCCCCAGGTGGCCGCCCCCGGCTATGCCATGTGGTACGTCTGGGTCATCCGGCACCTCGACGGGAACCGCTACGGGATCCCGACCTTCACCCCGGAACACACCTGGGTGCAGGACCCCGGCGCCGCCATCTGGTCACCCGAAGCGAAGCAGTGAGGAGACAGCAGCCATGAAAACCGTGCGTCTGACCATGGCGCAAGCCCTGGTGGCATTTCTCGATCAGCAGTACCTCGAAGTGGACGGCGAAGTCACCAAGTTCGTGGCCGGCGTGTTCGGGATCTTCGGTCACGGGGTCGTGGTCGGACTGGGCGAGGCCCTGGCCGCGGAGGGGCACAGCCTGACGTTCTACCAGGCCAAGACCGAGCAGGGCGCGGGGCACGCCGCCATCGGCTTCGCCAAGCAGAGCGACCGCCGCGCCATGATGGCGGTCACCAGCTCCCTGGGGCCCGGGGCGCTGAACATGGTCACCGCCGCGGGGACGGCCACCGTCAACCGGCTGCCGGTGCTGTTCCTGCCCGGCGACACCTACGCCTGCCGCCAGCCGGACCCGGTGCTGCAGCAGGTGGAGCAGCCCTGCGACAGCAACATCACCGCCAGCGATGCCTTCAAGCCGGTGAGCAAGTACTGGGACCGGGTCAGCCGGCCCGAGCAGCTGATGACCGCCATGATCAACGCCATGCGGGTGCTCACCGACCCGGCCGAGACCGGGGCGGTCACGGTGGCTCTGCCCCAGGACGTCCAGGGCGAGGCCTACGACTACCCGGTGGAATTCCTGGCGAAACGGATCCACCACCTGGAGCGGCGCATTCCCTCGGCCGGCCAGATCCAGCGGGCCGTGGCCATGATCAGGGCGGCGAAGCGCCCCTACATCGTCTGCGGCGGCGGGGTCCGCTACGCGGCCGCCGGGCCGGAACTGCAGGCCTTCTGCGCGAAATTCCACGTTCCGTTCGCCGAGACCCAGGGCGGCAAGGGCACCGTAGTCTGGGACGATCCGTACAACCTCTCTGGCATCGGCACCACCGGCGCCCTCGCCGCCAACCGGCTGGCCAAGGAGGCCGATCTGGTGATCGCCCTGGGCACCCGGCTGGGCGATTTCGCCACCTGCTCCAAGTGGCTGTTCCAGAATCCGGACTGCCAGGTTCTGGGCATCAACGTGGCCGCCTTCGACGCCTACAAGATGAACGGCGAGCCCATCATCGCCGATGCCAAGCTGGCCCTGGCCGGCATCACCGAGGCCCTGGCCGGCACCGGCTACCGGTCCGAGTGGGGCGAGACCATCCAGCGGGAGCGGGCCATCTGGCAGAAGGAAGTGGACAGCCTCTACAGCCAGGAAGTCCCCGGCGGCTTGTCCCAGGTGCGCTGCCTGGGCGAGCTCAACGACCGGCTGCTGCCGGCCGACGCCATCGTCATCTCCGGCTCCGGCTCCATCCCCAGCGACATGCAGCGGGTGTGGCGGGTCCGGACCCCGGGCACCTACCACATGGAATACGGCTTCTCCTGCATGGGCTACGAAGTGGCCGCCACCCTGGGCGCCAGGCTGGCCTGTCCGGACCGGCCGGTGGTGGCGGTGATGGGCGACGGCGCCTACACCATGCTGCACACCGAACTGCTCACGGCGGTCCAGGAGAGCGCCAAGGTCATCATCGTGGTGCTGGACAACGCCGGCTTCCAGTGCATCGACAACCTGCAGATCAGCCAGGGCATCATCCACTTCGGCAACGAGTGGCGCAGGCGCGAGGCCGGCACGGGCCGGCTTACCGGGGCCAGCCTCGAGGTGGACTACGCCAAGAACGCCGAGAGCTGGGGCGCCAAGGGCCTGCGCGCCCGCACGGTGGAGGAGTTCCGCGCCGCGGTGCGCCAGGCGCTGCTGGAGGACGGCCCGGTGCTGATCGACGCCAAGGTCACGGCCAAGTCCATGACCTACGGATACGAGTCCTGGTGGCGGGTCGGCACGGCCCAGGTGTCGGACAACCCGGCCGTGGTCCAGGCCGCGCAGGACGTCAAAGAGCAGCTGGAAAAAGCGCGCAAATTCTGAGCATTCGCATCCACGAGGAGAATCCCATGAGCGAACTGAACGTCAAGCTGGCCATCGCCCCCATCGCCTGGACCAACGACGACCTGCCGGAACTGGGCGGCGAGAATACCTTCGAGCAGTGCGTCAGCGAGATGGCGCTGGCCGGCTTCAAGGGCAGCGAGGTGGGCAACAAGTACCCCAAGGACCCTGCGGTGCTGAACAAGGCGCTGGCGCTGCGCGGCCTGACCATCTGCAACGCCTGGTTCTCCTCGTTCCTCACCACCCGGCCCTACGCCGAGGTGGAGAAGGCCTTCATCCAGCACCGGGACTACCTGCACGCCGTGGGCGCCCGGGTGATCGGCGCCGCCGAGCAGGGCCACTCCATCCAGGGCATGGACCTCCCGGTGTTCGACCAGAAGCCCAGCTTCTCCGACGAGGAGTGGAAGCGCCTGACCGAGGGCCTGAACCGCCTGGGCGAAGTGGCCAAGGAAAAGGACATGACCCTCACCTATCACCACCACATGGGCACCGGGGTGCAGACCGCCGCCGAGATCGACCGGCTCATGGAGCACACCCAGGCCGGCCTGCTGGACCTGCTGTTCGACACCGGCCACCTGGTGTTCGCCGGTGAGGACCACATGGCCGTGCTGAACAAGTGGGGCCGCCGGATCAAGCACGTGCACCTCAAGGACGTCCGTCCGGCGGTGGTCGAGATGGTCAAGCGCGAGAAGAAGAGTTTCCTGTCCGCGGTCAAGGCCGGCGCCTTCACCGTCCCGGGCGACGGCTCGATCGACTTCGTCCCGGTGTTCGCGGCCCTGAAGGAGTTCGGCTACAAGGGCTGGTGGGTGGTGGAGGCGGAGCAGGATCCGGCCATTGCCAACCCGCTGGAGTACGCCCTCAAGGCCCGCGCCTACATCCGCGAAAAGACTGGAATCTAGCGACCCGAAGGCTAACTTTGGAGTGTACGTCCCCGGGGCCTCGGTCCCGTCTGGAGGGAATCATGACCGGAACCGGCACGACCACGCAGTGGAAGAGCCCCTTGCACCAGATGACCCAGACCACGCCCACGGTGCTCTGGAACGACTCGGCGGCCATCGACGAGCTGACCTATTCCATCGAGCACGGGGCGGTGGGCGCCACCTGCAACCCGGTGATCGTGCTCGATGTCCTGAAGAAGGCCATGCCGGTGTGGAAGCCGCGCATCGCCGAGCTGGCCGGGGAGATGCCCTCGGCCACAGAGGACCAGATCGCCTGGAAGCTGGTGGACCTGCTGTCCATCGAGGCCGCCAAGCTGCTCAGGCCGGCCTTCGAGCAGCACAAGGGCCGCAACGGCCGCCTGTCGGTGCAGACCGACCCCCGCTACCACCACAGCAAGGACGCCCTGGTGGAGCAGGCGGTGCACTTCAGCACCCTGGCGCCGAACATCATCGTCAAGATCCCCGCCACCAGCGTCGGCATCGAGGCGATGGAGGAGGCCACCTACCGCGGCGTGAGCATCAACGCCACGGTGAGCTTCACCCTGCCCCAGGCGCTGGCGGTGGCCGAGTCCATCGAGCGCGGCCTGAAGCGGCGGGAGAAGGACGGCCTGGCCATCGACACCATGGGCCCGGTGTGCACCATCATGGTGGGCAGGCTGGATGACTGGCTCCGCGCGGTCACCAAGAAGGAAGGGGTCATCGTCGATCCCGGCATCCTGGAATGGGCCGGCGTGGCGGTGTTCAAGAAGGCCTACCGGATCTACCGGGAGCGCGGCTACCGGCTGCGCCTGCTGTCCGCCGCCTTCCGCAACCACATGCACTGGAGCGAGTTCATCGGCGGCGACGTGGTCATCTCGCCCCCCTGCTCCTGGCAGAAGCACATCAACGCCAGCGATGTCACCGTGGAGGACCGCATCGCCAACCCGGTCGACCCGAAGATCCTGGACGCGCTCTGCAGGCACTACCCCGACTTCAACCGCGCCTACACCGACGGCGGACTGTCCCCCGCCGAGATGGACACCTTCGGGTCCACGGTGGTGACGCTGCGCCAGTTCCTCGCCGCCGGCGCCGAACTGAACGCGGTGGTCCGGGACATCCTGATCCCCAACGTCTAGCTGAAGGTCCCATCCAAGAGAGGCAGGAACATGAGCGAAGCTCCCAGCAGGCTGAAAGTATTCATCGACGGCGAGTGGGTGGAATCCCGCACCGCCAAGTACATGAACTGCTACAACCCGTCCACCGGCGAAGTGATCGCCCTGGCCCCCCAGTGCACCGCCGAGGAAGTGGAGGCGGCGGTCCAGGCGGCGAAGAACGCCTTCCCGGGCTGGGCCGCCACCCCGGCCAACAGCCGGGTCCAGGTCCTGTTCCGGATGAAGGCCCTGCTGGACAAACACCTGGACGAGCTCACCGGACTGCTGGCCCGGGAGAACGGCAAGGTCCTGAACGAGGCCATGGGCGACGTGCTCAAGGTCACCGAGGTGGTGGAGTTCGCCTGCGGCATTCCGCACCTCATGAAGGGCCCCGCGCTCATGGACTGCACCCGCGGCTACGACACGACCCAGTTCATGGAGCCCATGGGGGTGTTCGCCGGCATCGCCCCCTGGAACTTCCCGGCCATGATCCCCATGGGCTGGATGGCCCCGCTCTGCATCGCCACCGGCAACACCATGGTGCTCAAGGCCGCCAGCTTCGTGCCGCAGAGCTCCATGCGCATCCTGGAACTGTGGCAGGAGGCCGGCCTGCCCAAGGGTGTGCTGAACCTGGTCACCTGCGGCCGCAACGAGGCGGAGATCCTGCTCAAGCACCCCGAGATCAAGGGCATCTCCTTCGTAGGCTCCACCTCGGTGGGGCTGCACATCTACGCCACCGCAGCGGCCGCCGGCAAGCGGGTGCAGGCGCTCACCGAAGCCAAGAACCACGCCCTGGTGCTCAAGGACTGCGCCCTGGAGCGCACCGCCCGGGGCATCATCAACGCCGCCTGCGGCTGCGCCGGCGAGCGGTGCATGGCGCTGCCCACGGTGGTGGTGGAGGAGTCCATCGCTGACCGGCTGGTGGCCCTGCTCAAGCAGTACATGCAGGAGCTGAAGATCGGCCCGGCCTACGACAAGGCCTCCCAGCTGGGCCCGCTGGTCAACGCCGACCACAAGAAGTACGTCAGCGAGTGGATCCAGAGGGGCAAGGACGAAGGCGCCAAGGTGGTCCTGGACGGCCGCGGCGTGGTGGTCCCCGGCTTCGAGGGCGGCTTCTACCTCGGCCCCACCCTGTTCGACCACGTGCAGGAAGGCATGACCATCGGCGACCAGGAAGTGTTCGGCCCGGTGCTCTGCGTCAAGCGGGTCAAGGACTTCGAGGAAGGCCTGGCGGTGATGAACGGCAACGAGTTCGCCAACGGCTCGGTGATCTACACCCAGAGCGGCCACATGGCCCGGGAGTTCGTCAAGCGCACCCACGGCGGCATGGTCGGGGTGAACGTGGGCATCCCGGTGCCCCTGGGGATCTTCGGCTTCACCGGCCACAAGCGCTCGTTCTTCGGCGACCTGCACGCCATGGGCACCGACGGGGTCCGCTTCTTCACCGAGCTCAAGGGGGTCACCACCCACTGGTTCGAGGACGCCGCCGCCCCCGGCGAAGTGACCAACTCCTGGGACGGCATGATCGCCATGCCCGACGACAAGAAGTAGCAGGAGGCCTGGAAGCGGCGCCGGCCGGGGCCTTTCCCCTGGCCGGCGCCGCGGTCGCGCACGGGATCCCCGTCACAGGCCGCTCCGGCGCCCGCCCGGATCGGCGATACTGGAGCGCGCAGATGCGGCGAGGATCAGGCATGGACCCAGCGAGTGAATTCACCGTGGCCGCTGCGGCCCGTCCGGAACACTCCCTGGACCGGCCGGTCTGGTCGGCGCTGACCACCCGGCACCGGCACTTCGCCCTGGGGGACGGGACAGCCTGGCGCTATCCCGGCGCCGTCGCCCCGTTCACCGCCACCACCGACCTGTCCACGGCCAGTTTCAAAGCCCTGGAGCGGCTGGTCGAGCCGGAGGAGACCGTGGCCATGGTCCTGGTGGACCCCGTCACCGTCCCCGGACCGTGGGAGATCGTCATGGTCCGGTCCCTGGACCAGATGGTGGGGAGCCTGGTGCCGGCGCCGGAGGGCAGCGCGGACCTGGTGGCCTTGGGCCTGGCCGACGTGCCGGATATGGTCGAGCTCACCGGATTGACCCGGCCCGGCCCCTTCGGCCCGCGCACTTTCGAGATGGGCACCTACCTGGGGGTGCGGGAAGCGGGCCGGCTGGTGGCCATGGCCGGGGAGCGCATGGCCGCCGACGGCTTCACCGAGATCAGCGCGGTGTGCACCCATCCCGGCCACCGCGGCCGCGGCCACGCCCGGGCCCTGGTCACGGTCCTGGCCCAGGCCATCCAGGCCCGGGGCGAGACGGCATTCCTGCACGTGCTGAGCGAGAACGCGTCGGCCATCGCGCTGTACCGCCAGCTGGGGTTCAGCCGGCGCAGCGGCATGACCTTCACCGTGTTCCGCCGGCCGCGGTCATAGACAGCTCCAGGCCGGCAGCGGGGCCCAGGGAGAGGGCAGCTCGCCCAGGCAGTCCCGGCCGCAGCGGCGGCAGACGAAGGCCAGGGGGACGCTGGTGGCGTTCAGGGCCAGGCGGTGCGGCCGGTCCAGCCCGAGGGTGGCCCGCAGCGCCGGGCCGCGGCGGGGATCCAGGGGGGTGATGGCCAGGGGCCGGAACGGGTCCCGGGGCGGGCCGAAGGTGACGGCCAGGGCTCCCCCGGAGCCGTGCAGCAGCACCTGGGGCCGGACCGGCGGTCCCAGGGCCGAGGCCAGCGCGGCGCCTCCGATCCGGTCCCGCCGCAGGCGGCGCAGGTTGGGCCGCCGGCACCAGGGGCAGCGCCAGCCCACCGCCGGGCTGGCCGCGACCCGGTGCCGGAGCCAGGCCTGGACATGGTCCCTGAAGCAGGCCGCGGCAAGCTGGGCCAGGTAGTCGCCGGGGCAGGTGACCTCGGAAAGCTCCGCCTGGCCGGCCCAGGCGCAGACCCGGCAGGCGCTCCGCCACGGATGGGAGCCCTGGCAGGGCCTCCAGGTCCGGGGCGACCGGAGAATGGCCTGCGCCTCCAGTTCCACCCAGGGGTGGGTGATCCGCGCCGCCTTGGCCGGATCCACCGCGTGGCTCACCAGCACCTCGATCCCCAGCACCGGCAGGCCCTGGCGCAGGACCAGGACATCGGGCCGGAGTCCGTCGGAGGTGGCTGGCTCCACCGCCACCTGGTCGAAGGCCAGGTCCGCCAGGGACAGCCAGGCGTCGCCCCGGCAGGTCCAGGGGCAGGGAACCCCTTCCGGTGAGGTCCAGCCCGAGCAGGGGACCTTCAGCCGGGGCGCTCCGGTCCGGGCTCCCTTCCGGCAACGGTCGAGCACCTGGGCGATGCGGAGCTTGGCGGCCTGGTGCAGGGCGGTCTCGCCGGAACAGAAGCCGTGGGTCTGGTGGGCGAAGTGGGCCGCCCGCACCGGCCCGGCCCGGAGCAGCAGCGGGCTGGCGCATCCGGGGCAGCGGTAGTCGCGCTCCCTGGATGCCCGGCTGGCCTGGACCAGGCTGCCGTCCGGGGCCTGGCCCACGGGGACACGAAAGCTGCCCCAATCCGCGGCCGGGCCGATGGATTCGGATGGTTCAACATCTATTCGATCGGGCATTCGGCCGTTCCGCGGGAGGCTCAGGAGCCTTGGCGGCAAATGGTAGCCAATGCTGGAGCCCGGTCAATGGTCGCGCATCTCCTTGACGCCAGCGCAATCAGTCCATCGGGCATTTGATGGAATCAGAGCAGTTGGCTGAGCAGGGTCAGAGCCGGCACCACCACCGGCTGGCGGGCGGTGAAGCAGTCCACGTCCTGGAATGGCAGGTCGAGCACCACCTGGAAGGCGTGGGGTGCGGCGACCTGGGCCTGGAAGTGGGCCAGGGCAGGGGAGAGCCGGGTATCGCTGGCCTTGACCTCCACCAGGAACCAGGGACGCTGATCCTTGACCACCAGGAAATCCACCTCCCGCTTCTGCTTGTCCCGAAGGTAGCGCAGTTCGAAGTCGCCCAGGCCCAGGTCCGTCCACCCTTCCACGGCCTTGAGCAGGTGGCAGGCCACCAGGGTCTCGGCCCTGGCCCCCGGGTCCGCAATTCCGCTCCAGTCGCGGAGGAACCACTTGGGTTCCTTGCGGAGGGCCTTGGTCACATTGGCGAACCATGGGCGCACCAGGAATCCGTAGTGCAGTTTTCCCAGAAGATCCACCCAGCGCTTCATGGTATCCATCGCCACCCCGGAAGATGTCGAGCCTGGAGCTTCCGGTCACCAGGAGCCGGGCCTTTTCGCCGTAGGTGTCGAAGAATCCCTTGAGCAGCCCCTTCCACTTGGGGTCCTAGTTTGGTCAAGACCATTCTAGGATGAGACCTATTATGGATCGGTCATCCGATGGGCCCGGCCAAATGAAAAAGGCGTGCCCGCAGGCACGCCTTTCATCAGAATCCCGGAACCGCTCCCTACTTGCCCGCCGCGAACACGCTGGGGAACCGGGCGAGGAAGGCGATGCTGTGCTGCAGTTCCCGCAGGTCGACGCACTCGCCGATCTTGTGGGTGTTCTGCTCGATGCCGGGGCCGATGCCGAACATGGCCGGGTGCTTGTAGGCGCCGGAAACCACCCAGCTCTTGGCGGCGGTGACGGGGATGGTGGTGTCGTCCTTGGGCACGGGGTAGCCCACGCCGTCGGTGGAGAAGATCCAGCGCTCGACGCGGGGCTCCTTGGGGATGGTGCCGCCTTCGCCGCGCCGGCCGTCCACGTGCGGGGTGATGACGCCCTGGTAGGCGCCCACCGCGGCCTGGATCGCCGGGTGCTCTTCGGGGGTGACCCAGCCCAGGTAGATCTGGGGGTTGTTCAGCACGTAGCCCTTCCAGGTGGCTTCGGTGTAGACCGGCACGGACACGTCGACGCTGAGCCCGGCGGCCTGGGCCGCGGCCACGGCCTTGAGCCCGGCGACATCGGCCACGGCGCCTTCGGGCGTCTCACCCACGGTGAGCCGGCGGTCGAAGCGGAACACGAAGCGGTCCGGCACGGCGCAGTCGCTGGGGCTCTCCAGGGTGGCCCAGGAGGCGGTGCGGGTGCCGTGGCCCAGGAACTCGTTGTCCAGGAAGCCGATGCGCTTCTCGTAGTTCTCGGCCGCCTCCTTGATGATGGCGGAGCCGAATTCCAGCGGGTTGAGGCCTTCCCAGGGCATGGAGCCGTGGCAGGAGCGGCCGGTGACGGTCACTTCGATCTGCATCCGGCCGCGCTGGCCGCGGTAGATGCCCAGGGCGCCCTTCCTGGAGCAGCCGGTGCCTTCGGTGAGGATGACCACGTCGGGGATGAGCTCGGGCCGGGCGCCGGGCAGGACCTTGGTGCGGATGTACATCGGGCCGGCGCCGTCGTTGTCTTCCTCGCAGGCGGTGGCGTAGGCGCGCACCACCACGCCCCGCAAGGCGCCTTCAGGGGCCAGTTCCAGCAGGATCTTGGCGGCCACGGCCTCGGCGATCACGCCGCCCAGCTGGTCCGCGGAGCCGCGGCCGAACAGCAGGTTGTCCCACTGGCCGTCGGCCGGCAGCCAGCCCAGCTCGCGCTTCAGGAAGCCCTGGTCCACCTTCTTGGGGTCGGTGAGGCCGTTGAAGCAGTCCACGCCGCCGCCGATCTTCTCCAGCCACTGGGCGCGCAGCGGCCGCACGGTGTCGGAGTGGCCGTCCAGGTAGATGATCTTCTTCTGCTCCGCGGGGATGCCGTCGGAGGGATCCTCGACCATCCACACCAGGTTGCCGAAATCGTCGAACCAGACGTCGTCGGCCTTGCGCACGGCGCCGATGGCGATGATCTTCTTGCGCAGGTACTCCAGCCGGGGGAATTCATGGTTGGAGGTGCCGCACTTGGGGTCTCCGCCCTGGTCCTCGGGCTTTTCCACGTAGTCGGCGGGGATGCGGATCACCTCCGCCAGCATCTCCGCGGCCAGCGGCCGGTACTTGGCCGCGAGTTCGGCCACGCGGGTATCGAGGTGGGTCAGGACGGCTGCTTGGGACATGAAGTCCTCCGGGATGAGGTGGGGAGACCAGACCCTTCCATTGTCGGAACAAATGATTCGGACATCAATAAAAATTTTTACATGAAGGAAAAAATTTATGTACCCGATGCATCCAGGAGCGTCCGGGCGAAATCTGCGAACTCCGATTCGAAGGCGCGGTGAAGGGGCATCTCGAAGGTGGACCCGCCTGCGCGGAGCACGACCATGCGGTAGCGGGCTTCGCGCAGGAGGGGGCGGAAGCCGATGGACAGTTCCTGCGATAGCGGGATGTAGCGGATCAGCACGCTGTAGTCGGCGGTTTTGCGGGAACGGGTGGGGCGCTTCTCTGAAATGGCGTAGAGCATCGATCCGGAGCTGACCATAAGGTAGGAAGGAATGATCCGGTTTCGGCGGAACTTCCCCGGGACCGGTTCGGCAGGGTGGTAGAAGCGGCCCTTGACCCCGTCCGGGGACAGGACGATGAACGCGAAGGTGTGGTACTTGAAGTCTCGCCTGCGCAGATCCTGGAAGGGGTCGGGACGGAGCGAGCGCAACTGGTCAGACCCAGGAACCGGCGCCCGGCGGACCGCCAGGAAGGCCTCGATCACCGGCTGGAAGAGCGTTTCCGCGACCGAATTGAAGGGGATGCATTCCGGATTCCCCTCCCGGGGATGGAAGGTCAGGCAGGATTGCAGCAACGTCGTTTCCGCCTCCAGCGCGGCGAGGGCGTCGAGCCCGGACCGGAATACCGAGATCCCCTTCCGGCCACGCTTCATGATCACCACCTGCGACCGCGTCAGGAACAGGAAGCTTTCTGGCTCGGAAATCAGGAAGCTGTGCACCGCCGGCGAACGGACGCAGTAGGGGAAATCCGCGGACAGGTCCGGGAGCAGGGCTGCGCACTCGGCGGGCAGGTCCCCGGGCCTGGACAGGCGGGTGGACCATGGGTCAGTGACGCCTTGCATTGGCATGGCTGGTCTCACATGAACACAACGCTCATCAGAGTCATCCGTTCGTATGCCGAAGGCCAGTCTACCACGGTCTCTATGGCTCCGGCTTGATCGCCCGCAGCAGCGAATCCCGGGTCAGCATGCCCTTGAAACGGCCTTCTCCGTCCACGACCGGAATCCGCTTGAGCTGCCGCTCCACCATCAGCTGCAGCGCCCCGTCGATGGGATCGTCCGCCTTGACTGACACGACATCCTTGAGGGTGAGCATGATCTGGTCCACTGTGCGGGCCCGGAGCGCGTTGGTGATTTCGGCGTGCCGGGCGCCGCCCAGGGACAGCTTGTCCACCAGCAGAGCCACCAGCCCGGCCCTGTGGGCCGAGAAGCCGGCCATGAGCACCCGGTCATTGACCAGCCCCAGCAGCTTGCCGTCCGGGTCGACCACGGCCACCCGGTTGATGCTGGTGGTCTCGATGAGCTGGACGGCGTCCCACACCGGGGCCGTGGGCGGCAGGACCGGGGTGTCGGTGCGCATGGCGTCCTTCACCGTGGCGAGCTCCTGGACCTTGATGACGCTGGGGTCGAAGCTGCTCCAGTCCGGGTTGCGGTCCATGATCGTCCTGAACACGTCCAGCCTGGAGAGCATGCCGGTGATCCGGCCGTCCTCGCCCACCACCGGCAGCCGCTTGCGGTCCTTGGCGAGCATCAGGTCCACGGCCTTGGCCAGCAGTTTGTCCTCCCGGACCACCACCGCCGGCCTGCTCATGACCTCGGCCACCTTCCTGCCGGCCAGCGCCTGGCCCACGGCGTCCAGGTGGGCGGGATCAAGGTGCTGGAACAGGCCCAGGCTGATGGCCAGGCCGGCGTGGCGCAGCAGATCGCCGCGGGTGACCAGGCCCACAGGGCGCCCCTGGCCGTCCACCACCGGGATGCCGTGGAAGGAGGCCGACAGCAGGATGCCCAGGGCCTCGGAGGCCGGGGCGTCCATGGCCAGCGTCCGCGGGCCGGGAGTCATCACGTCCCGCACCAGCACCTGCCGGGGCAGCATCTGCTTTCGGCACTTGTGCCAGTGGACCTCTTTCTCCTCCACGGTCATGATGCCGTCGTCCACCATCGCCTCGAGCATGGGCAGCAGCCGCGCGCTCTCGGCCTGGGGCATGATCACGATGATCTCCAGGGGCATCCTGAAGGAGAACACTTCCACCCCGGACGCGGCGATCTCGCCGTTCTCGTAGCAGCCGGCGATGCCCTTGGTCACCTGGCAGCGGGCGGAGATCTTCTGCCGGCTCACCAGCTGGACGATCTCCTGGTAGAGCGGCTTGCCGTTCCAGCGGGACTCCTCGCTGGTGAAGATCCGCGCGAGCGTATAGGTCATGGGCATGGTCAGGCTCCTAGAGGATCCGTTCCGTCAGGGCCAGTCCGCCGGCGACCAGGCCCAGGCCGAGCACATTGTTGGCGGCGATGTTGGCCAGGGCCAGGAAGGCGCTGCCGCGCAAGGCCACGATGCTCTCGAGGGCGTAGCTGGAGAAGGTGGTCAGGCCGCCCAGGAACCCGGTCACCAGGAACAGCCGGGTGCCCGGCTGCACCAGGTTGGACTTCTCGGCCAGGCCCAGCATGACGCCGATCAGGAAACAGCCGCCCAGGTTGACCATCAGGGTGCCCCAGGGGAACCCGGTGCCCAGCCAGCGCCCGGCCAGCAGCGTGGTGCCGTAGCGGGTGGCCGAACCGATGCCGCCGCCGATGAAGACCAGCAGGACCTTGTTCATGGCCGGCCTTTCAGGACTTGCCGGCCGGTTCCAGCACTTCCAGCAGGGCCAGCGCCACGGCCCGGGGGCCTTCGGCGGCCATGCCGGGGATCGCCAGCCGTGTGCGGATCTGGCCCACGTAGACCCCCGCGGCGAAGGCCGCCTCGAAGGTGCGCCGGGCCAGGCCCTCGTGCAGCTCGCGGAACTGGGGGGCGCCGAACGGGTTGGCGAAGTAGCTGCCGGTCAGCCCGGTGCTGCTGGTGGTGCCCTTGGACATGGCCCGCCCGGCGGAGAACACCTCCAGGGCTGATTCCAGGTCCGGGAACCGCTCCAGGACGCTCCCGCCCTCCTCCACCGGCTCGTAGTTGTTGGCGTAGAGCAGGAAGTCCACCTGGTAGCCGGCCAGGATCTCCTCCAGGGTGGTCACCGGCAGCACCACCCGGGCGTTCACTTTCTGCGGGCTCATGAAGATCGCCCGGTCCATGGTGCCGAAGGCGTAGCCCAGCTGGAGGTCGTCGAGCCGGACGAAGGCGCCGGTCTCGGTGCCGTAGCCCTGGAGCTGGCCGTCGGTGCCGATCTGCAAGGAGCCCATGTCATCGGCGACGATCCGCATCTCCCGCAGCCGGTCCGCTCCCAGGGTGCGGAAAGCTTCCAGGGACTCGGACTTGCCGGTGGCGGTATCGCCGATGATCAGGACCGAGGCGGTGCGCCCGCTGCGCAGCTGGATCCGGACCATGGCCCCGTGGAACGGCATGCGCCCGCGCTTGAGCATGGCGATGTTGTGCAGGGTGAGCGCCATCTTCTTCAGGTAGCCGAAGTAGCCGAACCGGGGCTCGCCGGGCACCGCGCCCACCAGCAGGCCGGAGGGATCCTCGTAGAACACCGTGGGCAGGGCGCCGAACTGGGCCATGTGCTCGCTGGGCGCGCCGTAGACGAAGACCGCGTCGGGCCCGGCGGCGATCTGCCGGTCGGTGGCCATGGGGAACAGGTTGGCCAGCGCGCAGCCCTGGCCCACGAACTGCATGTGGAAGTAGAGGAACATCACCAGCGGGCCGACCTGGGCCGGGTAGCACAGCCACTCCTCGCGCTTGAGCGAAAGGCCCAGCACCGGGTTGCGGTCCACCGCCTGGAAGCTGCCGGTGCGGGTGTTGCTCGAGGGGTCGAGGATCATCGGCGGGTCCAGCCAGACCTGGCGGATGAAGGGGATGCCGCCCAGCACCTCGCGCAGGTCGGCCGGCATCGGGCTGGCCTTGGGCGCGGCGATGAAGCCGGCGTTGCAGCCGGCGGGGACCTGGCGGTAGATACGCGGGTGGTCGCCGCTGACGTTCTCGCAGAAATCGCGGTAGATGCCCCGGACCAGGTGGGTGAAGGATTCGATGGAGGTATTGAAGGCGCGGTACGGCCGCTGGTCCGAGCCGCCGGGGCCGGCCTCGGTGGACAGCACCATGAAGCGGTCGTAGGAGCGCCAGAAGTCGTAGAAGTGCTCGACGAATTCCAGCAGGGCCTTGCGCCGCTGGGGGGCGAGGAAGTCCACCGCGTGGGGCAGGCGCAGGGCCGCGTCCTCCAGGGGCTGGTCGCAGATGGCGGCGAACAGCTGCTGCCACTGCTTGACGCTGAGGGCCGAGCCGCCCTGCTGGCCCATCTGCTCCAGCACCGGGTGGTCCACCGCCTTGAGGTGGTCCAGGAAGGTCGCCAGGAAGCCCAGGAAGAAGTCGCTGCCCACCAGTTCGGCGGCGCTGCCGCACAGGCTGCCCGCGGTGGTGAAGACGGCCTGTTTCCCGTAGATCTGAAGCGATTTTCCGTTCATGCCGACCCCTCCGTGGCGGAACCCGGAAGGTCTGGCCCTGCCCCGGTGGTTGCCGAGGCGCCACTGGAAAGAGGGGGACCTGGCCTTCCACGCTCCATTGTCAGGACCATGCGCGCTAATGTCAGCGCAGGCCTTGGGCTGATTCTAGATAGCCGGTCGCGGATGTCAAATTCAAATTCCTTATGCGGCTATCCGCCAACTGCGCCTCGCGGACCACGCAGCAAGGCCCCGGTGGAGTATCCTTATGTTCATTCCCGGGGGAAGGCATGAAAGCAGAAAAGAAGTACGCAGATCCCCGCCTCGCGGCGGCCGCGGAAGTGGTGCGGCTGTACCGGGCCTCGACCTTCCAGGACGTTCCCGAAGAAACCGCCAACCAGGTGTTCGATGATTTCGAGAACGCCCTGGAGACGTTATCGAAAGTTTGGGGCGACGAACCTTACCCTAAGTGAATGGCGGCGCTGGCCAAGGGCGGCGGCCTGGGCTACGGTTGAATGATGAAAGTTCCGTACCAGGCCCTGATTCTGCTCGCCCTTTCCTTCGCCGGAATCCTGCGGGGCCAGGTGCCGCTGGCCCAGATGGCTGCGGCCGACCGCATCGTGGCTTCGGAGATCCTGCGCAAACCGGATTTCACCTTCCAGACCGACACCGCGCCCGCCAATGTCCGGCTGGCCACCATGGAGCAGCTGTTCGACCACCCCCGGCTGGCGGCGGCCATGTGGCGGGAATGCCAGTTCTCGCCCCGGCTCTACGCCTTCGCCCTGCCGGCCAAGGGCTTGGCCATCGAGGATCCCACCGGGCTCCACGGCAGCATGATCCTGGCCTACCGGGAACCCGGAGTGCGGGTCTACCTCATCGAAGGCCGGGTCGACCGCTGGCGGATGGGCAACCCGTTCCCGGTGGGCGCGAAGATGCTGGTGATCTACAAGTACAAGGAAGGCCCCAAGGGGTTCGTGAGCCACCTGCAGACCTGGACCACCATGGACAGCGCCGTGCTGGGCATCGTGACCCGCCCCTTCCGCAAGTACATCCAGCGCCGTCAGGAAGAATTCATGGCCTACATCATGGGCAACATGGCCAAGGGAGGCGAGTTCGCCGAAGCCACCCACGACGACTTCCTGGGCCCCATCCAGCGGGAGGGCGACCCGGTGGCGGTGCGCCAGTTCATCGAAGTCTTCCGCAGCCGTTGATCTCCGTGCCATACTCTGGGGATTTTCCGGCCCATGGAGGATCGGCGCGTGTTCGACAAGGTGGTGGCTTCCGCTGACGCCGCGGTGCGGGACATCCCCGACCGGGCGACGCTGGTCGTGGGTGGCTTCGGCCTCTGCGGCATACCCGAGAACCTCATCGCCGCCCTGGTGCGCACCGGCGTCAAGGAGCTCACCTGCGCCTCAAACAACGCCGGGGTGGACGACTGGGGCCTTGGCCTGCTGCTGCGCAGCCGGCAGATCCGCCGGATGATCGCCTCCTACGTGGGCGAGAACGCCGAATTCGAGCGGCAGTACCTGGCCGGGGAGCTGGAGGTGGAGTTCGTGCCCCAGGGCACCCTGGCCGAGCGCATGCGGGCCGGGGGCGCCGGCATCCCGGCCTTCTTCACCCCGGCCGGCATCGGCACCCCGGTGGCCCAGGGCAAGGAGGCGCGGAGCTTCGACGGGCGCGACTGCCTGCTGGAGCGGGCCCTGGTGGGCGACTTCTCCCTGGTCGCGGCCTGGCGCGGCGACCGCATGGGCAATCTGGTATACCGCAAGGCCGCCCGGAACTTCAACCCGCTCGCCGCCGCCGCCGGCCGGATCTGCATCGCCGAAGTGGAGGAACTGGTGCCCGTGGGCGGACTGGACCCCGACCAGGTCCACACCCCCGGCGTGTTCGTTCACCGGGTGGTGGTGGCGCCCCGGGAGAAGCGGATCGAGCAGCGCACGGTGCGGAGGTGACGCCATGGCCCTGACCCGCGACCAGATCGTGCGCCGCGCCGCCCTGGAACTGCGGGACGGCAGCTGCGTGAACCTTGGGATCGGCATCCCCACCCTGGTGGCCAACGCCATCCCGCCTGGCATCGAGGTGGTGCTCCAGTCCGAGAACGGCATCCTCGGCCTGGGCCCGTTCCCGGCCGAGGACCAGGTGGACCCCGACCTGATCAACGCCGGCAAGCAGACCGTCACCGTGCTGCCCGGGGCTGCCTACTTCAGCTCCGCCGATTCCTTCGCCATGATCCGGGCCGGCAAGCTCGACCTGGCCATTCTCGGCGCCATGCAGGTCTCCGAGCGGGGCGACCTGGCCAACTGGATGGTCCCCGGCTCCATGGTCAAGGGCATGGGCGGCGCCATGGACCTGGCCGCCGGCAGCCGCCGCCTGGTCATCACCATGGAGCACGTCACCCGCAAGGGCGAGCCCAAGCTCCTGCGCGCCTGCACCCTGCCGCTCACCGGGGTGGCCTGCGTGGACCGGGTCATCACCGACTATGCGGTGATCGACGTGACGCCCGAGGGGTTGGAACTGGTGGAGCTGGCGCCGGGGGTGACGCTGGAGGAGGTCCAGGCCATCACCGAGCCCAGGCTTATCGTGCGGGGGCGGGTGCCGGTCATGGAAATCTGAGCTGCGCGGGACAGGCCGGTCCGCCGCATTCCGGATCGAACTCACGTTGGGCTGGTTGAAGACGACCCCGAACTTCCGTCGGAGCGGGAACTTTATTGTTAATTTATGCATTCCTTGTATGAGTCATTGGAGTGCTCTTGAAATCCTGCACATGTCTTCGCACCCTGGTGCTGACCCCCTTCCTCCTTTCCCTGGTCGCCGGTCCGGGCGGAATCGTCCATGGCAGCGACAAGCCCAAGGGCAAAGGCCAGGCCGGTCAGCCGGGCACCGCCCAGGCGACCTCGCCCGCCGCCCCCGCACCGGCTTCGTCAACACCTGTGGTCCCGAAGAACCTGTCGTCCGAAGCCGCGGCGGCCGTGCTCCGGCACCTGCTCCTGTCGCCGCCGTGCCCGGTGATCCACCGGGATCTGGCGGCCGCCGATCTGAGCGGGATGCACATCCGCGCCGAGGAGGTCCAGGGCCGCTACCTGGGCCGGGCCAACCTGACCGGGGCGGTCCTGGAAGGGGACTTCACCGGGATCTGCCTCGACGATGCGGTGCTGTACGGAACCCAGGTCCAGGGCGCCACCGGGATCGACTTCGCCCGGGTCCGCAAGCACCCGTTCTTCGAAGTGCCCCCGGACGCGGAGATCGGCGACATGCAGTTCCTGGACCTGGAGGACGGGGAATCCTGGGGCGACCCGCCGCAGGGCCTGATCCACTCCGGCAGCGGCCACCTCCTGTGGCTGGTCCCGGACCAGGGCGAGATGTGGCTCCTGCACCCCACCGGGGTCCGCCACCGGGTCCGGCAGAAGGGCATCAAGCCCCAGCGGATCGCCATGGACACCAAGGGCAACCTCTGGACGGCGGGCGAGGACCAGGTGGCGGTCGGCGCCTTCGATCACCTCCTGGCCTGCCAACAGGGAAAATCCACCACGGCCGCAGGCGGCCATGCGAAATACAAAGGCATCATGGATCTTGCGCCCGGCGCCGACGGCCACATGTTCGTCACCATGGCCGGCGGGTGCCGGAGGTTCAACACGGTCCCCACCTCCATGGCCGGGATGCGCATGGAGACCTCGAAGCTCATGAAGGGCCCGATTCCCCCGGGCGCCCGGATGTGCGCCGAAGGCCAGGAAGGCAGGCTGTTCTGGATCGACCAGGACGAGGCGGCCCTCATGGTCCAGGGGGGCCAGAAGCAGGTCTCCATCGCCCTGGACCCGGGCAGCGGGCCGTGGGACGTTGTGAGCGGGCCCGGGAACCAGTTCTGGGTCTCCATGCCGGGCGCCCACCAGATCCGCCACTTTGATCAGGAGACCTCCTGCGTGACCACCTTCAACCTGCCCCGGGAGGGCCAGGAACCCCGCTGGGTGCACCGCATGGCCGTGGCCGAGGACGGGAGCCTGTGCTACACCGATTCGGCGGCCGGGCTGATCGGGCGGATCTCGCCCGAAGGGGACATCAGCGAGTTCCGCCTCCCGGCGGGGCACTTCCCCGACACGATCTTCCGGGCCTGGAACGGCACCATGGGGTTCACCCTGCACGGCCGGAGCCGGATCGGGACGTTCCTGGCCGTCGAGCCTTCAATCCGCAAGCCGTGGGCCTTCCCGGCCCAGGCGCTGGAATGGATCCGTTTGGCCCCGGACATCGCCGCCCCGGCGCTGGAGGAGCGCAAGGCCACCCCGGCTCCGGCGGTGGTCAGCGCCGAAGCCCCGCTCCCGGCCCCCGGCAAGCCGGATGCCGGGCCCAGTCCGGCGCGCCCGAACCGGGAACAGCGCCACCAGCTGGCGGTGGAGCGCATGCTGCGCAGCGAGGCCAGGCTGGCGCCGTTCCTCAGCTCCGAAGTCTCGGAGACCAAAGCCGACCGGACCACCGAGCACAAGGCCCGGACCCCGGAACCTCTCGCCCCGGCCAAGCGTGACCCCCTCCTGCTGAAGCCCGAAGCCGCCGAGGACCTGCTCCTCGATCTCGGGGTCAACCTCACGGCCCCCATGGTCCGCAAGATCCTGGGCGACCACGGGTTCGGCACCAACCCCGATTGCGGCCAGTTCCTGTCGAAGTTCAGCACGGCCGGGGGCCTGAAGTCGCTCCTGGCCCAGGGCTGGCAGCAGGCCGAGCAGGAGGGCCTCATCGGCCGGATCAAGGTGCCGGCCAACTACCGCCGTCGCGGCGGCCGTCCCCTGGCGTTCACCGACCTCCAGGGCCGCTGCAAGACAGTGTGCCGGCTGCCCGGGGAGAACCCGCCGGCGGTCGGCTGGACCATCGACCGCCAAGGCGCCTGGCGCGAAACCACCCGGTTCCTGGTGATCGCCTACCGCCACAAGCTGACCCCCAGGGACCAGCCCCCCGGACCCGTTCCCGACCAGTACGAGTACGACGTGTTCAGCATCTACCCGGTGCCCGAGGACTATTGACGGCCGGACCCTCAGATCCCCAGGTACGCCTTTCGCACCATGTCGTTGGCCTTGAGGTTGGCCCCGGTGTCGGTGAGGACGATGTGGCCGGTCTGCAGCACGTAGCCCCGGTGGGCGATGGACAGGGCCATGAGCGCGTTCTGCTCCACCAGCAGGATGGTGGTGCCCCGGGCGTTCAGCTCCTTGATGATCTCGAAGATCTGGTCCACCAGGACGGGAGCCAGGCCCATGGAGGGCTCGTCCATGAGCAGGATCTTGGGATTGGACATGAGCCCCCGGGCGGTGGCCAGCATCTGCTGCTCGCCGCCTGAGAGGGTGCCGCCCTTCTGCTGGGCCCGCTCCTTCAGCCGCGGGAACAGGGTGAAGGCGTTCTCGATATTGTTCTGGATCTGCACCTTGTCGGTGAGGATGTAGGCGCCCATCTCCAGGTTCTCGGTGACGGTGAGGCCGGGGAAGATGCCGCGGCCCTCGGGCACCAGGCCCAGTCCGGCCTTGTGCACGATGTGCGCCGGCAGGTGGCTGACCTCGCGGCCTTCCAGCAGGACCTTGCCCTTGCGGGGATGCAGCAGGCCGGAGATGGCGCGCAGGGTGGTGGTCTTGCCGGCGCCGTTGGCGCCGATCAGGGCGACGATCTCGCCCTGCTCCACCTTGAGCGAGACCCCCATCAGGGCATGGATGTTGCCGTAGTAGGCGTGCACGTCGTTCAGTTCAAGTACGCTCATGGCTGCATCCTCACGCGGTCTGGGTCACGGCGGCGGCGCCCTTGCCCAGGTAGGCTTCGATGACCTGGTGGTTCGAGGCGATGTCGGCGGGGGTGCCCTGGGCGATCTGCTCACCGTGGTCCATCACGTAGATGTGCTCGGAGATGTTCATGACCACCTTCATGTCGTGCTCGATGAGCAGGATGGTGATGCCCAGCTCGTCCCGGATGCGCCGGAACAGCTGCATGGCGTCCTCGCTCTCGGAGGGGTTCATGCCCGCGGCCGGCTCGTCCAGCAGCAGCAGCCGGGGCTGGGAGGCCAGGGCCCGGGCGATCTCCACCCGGCGCTGAGCGCCGTAGGGCAGGCTCTTGGCCAGCTCGTTGCCGACTCCGTGCAGCCCCACGTACTCCATCAGTTCCGTGGCCCGGTGCTGGGCCTGGGCTTCCTCTTCCCGGAACGCCGCGGTGCGGAACACCGCCTGCAGCGGGTGCTGCTTGAGCCGGGTGTAGGCGCCGACCATGATGTTCTCCACCACGGTCATGCTGCCGAACAGGCGGATGTTCTGGAAAGTCCGGGCCATGCGCCGCTCGGTGATCTGATACGGGTGCAGGTGCTCGATCCGGGTGCCCTCGAATTCGATGGTGCCCTCGTCGCACTTGGCCAGGCCGGAGATGGCGTTGAAGAAGGTGGTCTTGCCGGCGCCGTTGGGGCCGATGATGCTGAAGATCCGCCCCCGCTCGATGTCCACGGTCATGTTGTTGACCGCGGTGAGCCCGCCGAAACGCTTCACGACATTCTTGGTGGTGAGGATATGCCGGTCGTCAGACATGCTAGGCTCCCTTCTCTGCGCTGTCCGCGCCGTCGCCGGAAGGTTCGGCCAGCTCCCGCTTGCGCCGGGTGGCCGGCAGCAGGCCGGTGGGCCGGTAGATCATCATCAGCACCAGGATCACCCCGAAGATCAGGCGCTGGTACTTGGACGGATCCAGCTGGTTGGACAGATGGCTCCAGTGCCAGTTGACGAGCGGGATCACCGAATCGCTCTGCCGGAGCTGGGACAGGAACAGCGAGAAGCTCTGCAGCACCTGGATGTTGAGCAGGGTGACCACGGTGGCGCCGACGATCACGCCGGTGATGCTGCCGATGCCGCCCAGGATCACCATGGTCAGCACGCCCACCGACTGCAGGAAGGTGAAGGTCTCGGGACTGACGAAGGTGCGGCTGGCGGCGAACAGCACGCCCATGGCCCCGGCGAACGATGCCCCCACGGCGAACGCGCCCAGCTTGAGCTTGTTGGCGTTGATGCCCATGGCCCCGGCGGACAGTTCGTCCTCGCGGATGGCGGTCCAGGCGCGGCCGACCTTGGAGTCGTCCAGCCGGTAGGTGATGACGATGACCGAGACCACCACCAGCAGCGCGATGAGGTAGAACAGGATGTTGTAGGCCTGGTTGTCGGTGACCCGGTGGCCGACGATGGGCTGGATCACGCTGTTGAACAGCTTGAGCACCCCCTCGGG